>Ga0066606_10000174_pt1 | contig 38723 bp, 30 predicted proteins | sample SaaInlV_DNA_100m_FD_60386 | JGI IMG/M metagenome (GOLD analysis project Ga0066606, IMG submission 60386) | Marine microbial communities from expanding oxygen minimum zones in the Saanich Inlet - SI075_LV_DNA_100m | ecosystem: Environmental > Aquatic > Marine > Unclassified | place: British... | reverse complement strand
CATCATCTAGGGTTTCAAAATTATCGGTCAAAACAGACACTAAATCACTATTAGCTAGATAAAAAACGTTATCGTATCTCATGCTGTCCGCCTTCTTATTAGAGTTATTATTGTTGTTACCTAGTATTAGACATCAGGTTAACTATGAGGTAAAGGTTTAAATTTATATTGATCTCATTTATCAATATTGTGATAAATCAGGCATTTACGCTCTATTGGGTGAGCCTTGGATTATGCTAAATAAAGGCATAAATGTCTGTTGCAGGAAAAGAGGTTTATTTGAATATGGATAAATTGTTTAATGCGAATACTTTACTACCGTTTGGAAGTTATCCTTCATTAACATCATATATTAAAAAAAATGGTAGACTTTTTAAACTTTACGAAAGAATCTTTTAGCGTATCCTTCTATTAATGACGAGGTGAATGTAACTTACTTGTTATTCCCACGAGATTTTACAAAATTATATTAAAAGTTGTATCCATGATTTAGATCATTAAATTCAGCAGTAGCAAGTCTTATGGAATCGAATTGCATCATATTTTAAGGAAAGGACTGCACGTAAATACAAAAACCAAAACTGTATTTGAAAAAGTTTATGCTTTGGTGCTTAATTATTTATGGAATTTTTACGTCCATGAAAAGTAAAATCATCTTAAACTTTTAGACAAAACCATAAATACTAATTAAGTATCAAACAAATTTGATTTCAAATAACTATGTTGTGCATGTTTTTTGTTCAGTATTGAAAACTTTATATCTAAAAACTCTAATTGCTGGAAGAAATGGCTCTGACTCCAGTTTTACATCAGATCTAGTAATTCTGTCAGGATTATGACCTTGTTTTTCCTTTGGAGGATTAATTTGAGGGATCCTGTCAGGCTCATGAGGAAAGCATATCGGCATAGCACCTTTAATCATTTTTCTAAATATATTATCACCATCATCTGGAATTATTAAATTAGCACGAAGGTGGGGAGATAAGGTTTGTACTATTGCTAAATCTTGATCGTTAGGATGATTGTGCAATTTATTAAGTTGGAAATTAATTTCTGGACTTTTAGATTTCTTAGTCATTAAGTCTAAAGCTTGTTGTTTGGAAATTTTGGTGATGGCTTTGGTATTAGCCCATGTCCACGATATTTTTTTAGGCATTTTAGTCAACGTAGGAATTTGTCTATAGCATTGTTTTAAATGCAGTCGAGATAGACCAATTTTACTTAATCGATTGCTAATACTGATTGGTCGTTTATTTAAAAAACTCTCAAATTCATTAGAGACATATTTTCTATCACTGGCATTTTTCAATTTAATAATTGAGCTTTTAAATTTCAATTTTAAGTTATTTACAGTTTCCATCATTTCAAGTGTTTCATTCGAGCAAGATAGCCAACCAGGGCCGAGTAAAATCTCCTTTGGAGGTTGGCTGTCAAGGTATTCAACTTGATTTAAAAATCTAGAAATTTGAACTCGATAGTTGTCAGTGTCCTCATTAATTAGTTCACTGGGACATTTAAACCAGGCGGGTAAGTTAGCATCTACTGATACAACCAATTCATTTAGTAAACTGAGATGTTCGGTTAGATTTTTAAAATCATCAATAATTGAGATGCTTAATTTAGAGGATAATTCCATTACACAGCCTCCATACAAATATAGTATAATTCTTGGCTATGCACTTACATTTGTCAAACATAATGGAGGCAATTTGAGCCAGATAATTTTTAGCGGACAACTAAAGAAAATGCGAGTTGTTTTTGATAACCCAATAAAATATTACCTAGAGCAAGATACCTCTGTTTTGTTGAACGACTATGTTGGTAAAAGTATAAGATTAGAATTTCAAAATAGAATAGAATGCATTTCTTGTAAAAAACATATTAAAAAAAGTTATCATCAGGGATATTGTTTTCCTTGTACTCAAAAGTTAGCTGCATGTGACTTTTGTGTTTTAAGTCCAGATAAGTGTCATTATGGTAATGGAACTTGTCGAGATCCCAGTTGGGCGGATGATAACTGTATGATCCAGCATTATCTCTATTTAGCTAATACCTCTGGCGTTAAGGTTGGTCTAACGAAGCATACTCAAATACCAACACGGTGGATAGATCAAGGGGCAGTGCAAGCGTTAAAATTTTTGAAAACCACTTCAAGGTATCAAGCAGGAATGATAGAAAAAGTTTTTTCTAAAACTCTATCCGATCGAACCGCATGGCAAAGCATGTTAAAAAAAGAAATATCAACAATAAATTTACATGAAATATTAGATGAAATGTTTATTAAGCATAAGAGCGATTTACATAAAATATCGAGAGAATTCAGTGAGCCGTTTGAAATTTTACATGACGAACAAGTGGTTAATATTAATTATCCCTACATAACAGAGCCTATAAAAATAAAGTCAGTCAAACTTGATAATGAAAGTATCATTTCCGGAAGATTACAAGGTATTAAGGGGCAATATCTTTTGTTTGAAGATAAGGTGATAAATATACGTAGCCATACTGGGTACTTTGTTAAAATTGAAGCTATCTAAAATGATAAATTTAATCTGACAAGAACAATAATGTCTTGAAGCAGTGAGATATACTTGTTTTGAATGGCTTCCAACTAACTTGGTTTACAATAAACATGTAGTTGATCAAAGAATTAGATATAATGAAAATGAATTTATTCAAATAAATATTTTTATGCCCACTAGAGGTGTGTTATGACTATTATTGGTATTGATCTTGGAACTACGAATAGCTTAGTGGCTGTATTTAAAAACAATCGTGCAGAGCTAATACCTAATGCCCTTGGGGATTATCTTACGCCATCAGTTGTAAGCTTTGATGGACATAAAAGTGTTCTTGTTGGTCAACCTGCAAAATCTAGAGCTATTACTCATCCACACTTAACAGTTAGAAATGTTAAGCGTAATATTGGTACAAATCTAGAATATAAATTAGGAAAGCAAAAGTTTACTGCAGAAGAAATAACTTCATTTATTCTGAAATCTTTAAAAGAGGATGCTCAAAGACATCTTGGTGAAAATATAGAAGAGGCGGTTATAAGTGTGCCTGCATATTTTAATGCTTTGCAACGACGAGCAACAATAAATGCAGCAAAAATTGCTGGGTTGAAGGTTGAATTGTTAGTAAATGAGCCCACTGCCGCAGCACTAGCGTATGGGATCAATTTAGGTGACACAAGTAATACGTTTATGATTTTTGATTTAGGCGGTGGAACATTTGATATAACTATCGTTGAGTATTTTGATGGATTGTTAGAGGTTAGAGCATCATGTGGTGATAACTATCTTGGTGGTGAAAATTTCAGCGAAGCGTTATTAGAATATTTTTGCTCTAAATCAGGTTTGAAATTAGATGAAATATCACTTACTGAAAAAGGTCGATTAGTTCAAGCAATTGAAAAATTGAAAATAAAATTGACTAGTGACATTATAGTTAACATTACTATTAAACTGCATGATCAAGAATATTGTGCAACGATACTTAGGGATGATTTTTTATCCCATATAAATTCTTTAGTGCATAGATTCAAACAACCAATCCTTAGAGCTATATCCGACAGTGATATTAATATCAAGGAACTACAAGATGTGGTACTTGTTGGTGGAGCCACAAGGATGCCGTTAGTACGAGATTTTATTGTGAAAACACTGGGTAAATTTCCTTGCTATACGCATAATCCAGATGAGGTGGTAGCAATAGGTGCTGCTATTCAAGCAGGACTTAAACAAAATACGAAAGCACTTGATGATATAGTTTTGGCAGATGTATGCCCATATACTTTGGGTACTAGAGTGGTCAAATTGGATATCAAGAATGAATTTGACGGATATAAGTATTTACCTATTATTGAACGAAATACAAAGATTCCTGTTAGTAGATTTGAGACACTTGAACCAACAGATAAAAAACAAAAAGAAATAAATATTGAAGTTTTACAGGGTGAAAATCGCAATCCAGACAAAAATATATCACTAGGAACTTTAAATGTTAAAGTTCCAAAGAATGTTAATGAGTGGCCTCCATATATAGACGTGCGATATACATATGATATTAATGGATTATTAGAAGTTGAGGCTATGGTTCAAGAAACAGGAGAAATAACATCTACTGTCTTTCAAAACTTCAATTCTATTCTATCTGAAGAAGAAGTTGCAAAAAGTATAAAAAAATTGTCATCTATAAAAATACCACCTATCGAGGTTATTAAAAACAAGTCTTTATTAACAAAATCAGAAGCACTATATGAAGAACTTCTTGGTGAACAAAGAGAAGTATTGGAATATTACATTTCTGAATTTGAGAAAAGCTTGAATTTGCAAGATGATACTCAAATAGCATCAGCATATGCGGATTTGAAAATGGCAATTGATGAGTTAGAGCCTCAGCTGTGAGTGAGTATGTATGGCAGTTTCTTGAATTAGAAGAAACCAATAATATTTTTCTTATAAAAAAAGCCTATAAAAAACTTTTGAAGAAATTTCAAATTGAGCAAAAACCAGAATCTTTATTAGAGCTTAATGATATATATGCCCAAGCAATAAATTTAGCAAAACATGAAATTAATACTGAAAGTGAGCATGACACAACACATGATGGAATAATAAATAGCAATGAGATGGATTATCAAACAATAAGTAAGCTGCAAAAAAGTATTGATAATAAGTCAGAAATAGATGTTCTAAGTAATATCCTTGCTAATCAAGAAAATATTAACTTAAACTTGGTTGATGGAATTTCAGATGATATAACCGAATATGATTGTACTGATGATATTCTGCACAAAGATGAATCTCTTCTATTCACGATAGATTCAGTAGATATGACTGATGTATATGAACTTGATAATGAAGATGAGTGTGAAATAGAGCATAATGAAGAGATACAAAATTCCATATTAGAGCTACTTGAAGATGACAAGTTAAGAAATAATATAGAAGTATGGCAGGAATTGTTAACTCAAAAAACATTAATAGATATAGAGGAGTTTCAATCCTTAAAAAAATGTTTGTTAAAAGAAATGATATTAAATGAAGTATGTGATAGCAATAGTCAATTCTTCATAAAAAATCATGAAATAATCTTATATATTGCGAAAGTTTTTCATTTGAATACGGATTGCATTGGAGCTTATACTAATAGTAAGAATTTGCCGATAGATTTAGTAGATAAATTTTATGATGGTGTTGACGTTGCTGAAGCAATCAGGAATGATTCTCTCCTTGTGGAAATTTTAGATGTTGCTCATGAATTGCATATTGATTTCCAACAAATGCTGAAAGATGTTTTTATTTTCGAGTTTGCAGAAGGGGATGCATATATTAAGGATAAGGTTATTACTCGAGTTTCTAAATTTAAAAACAAATATAAATCATCAAAAGCTATTAGAAAATATTTATCGTGGAACTTTTATAATTTAACTTTAATAAACAAATGGCCAGGCCGTAATGCGTGTCTGGTAAATGGCTCTTACTACAAAGTTTTACTGAAAGAATTTGGAATAAGTAATAGCTCTATAAAAAAGTATTTGCCAAAAGAAAATAGGAAAATATTTCAATCTTTTTTGGATAAGCATTCATACAGATATAAAATATTCTCAATTCTGAAAAGTTATTTTGTATGGGTTATTATTTTCAGGATCATAATTGCTGTATATGATTATGCTACAGTGAAATTTGCTTTGTAGAAATATTATTTAATTGTGAAATACTCGGTGAATTTCAGGCTTTTACTTATTGATTGTCTCCAGGATTTTTCTTTTGATAAATAATAGGTTATTTTAAAGTTCAACCATAGACATGATGTCTGTTAGTGCATATGTTGTTAGGTGTTAAACTTAATGCTGGGGGAGTGATGAAATTAATATGGATCTAATTTATCAAAAAAATAATAAAACAATATTGCAAAATTTGCAAATATGAAGAATTTTGTATGAATTTTAGTGGATGTGTTGTTTCTATAAATTTTTATTTATCGGTATATTGATAAATAAGTGTAAAGATTTTCACTAAATATCTTTAATATATAGAATCAAGTAACCTTAATATATATTTTCTTTCTGAAATCAATGCATTGCACACACTAGTATCTCTTCGTGGAACTTAATCTTGATTATATTGGGTTATATGTTTAAAAGGGTACATATTAATCTCACTAAACAAACGGCACTTTAAGAACCTTATGATTTATATATTATTTGTGCTGTAAATTATTGTAGAATGAAAAATTCAGGTTATTTTAAGGTTTACGATAGATTGAAAGTGTAGTGTCTAAATATTAAAAAGAAATAAGAGCTAACAATTAATTATTATATGGTGGTGATGGTGTCAAAAAAATATTTATATATTCTTGTTTTCATTTTTTCCTACTTTCATATTGGGAGTGTATGCTCACATGTAGATCATAAACAAGATAACATGGATAAATATCTTCAAGATTTAAACTTTAATCTGCCAGAAAAAATTAAAATAGTAGAGTACATTAATAAAAATAAAAAAGGAGTATATCTCGAATTAGGGTCTGGTGGTGATTCTATTGGTGAGATTGTTGATAATGTGGATCCTGGTTTACCATTGAAAATCATTGTTGCTGATTTAGATGATAACGTATTGAAAAGTATACCTAAGAGATATCCTGAAATAAATAAATATATAGAAAATACAGATAAAAATAAACTTAGTGTGGAGTTAGTGCATTTAGATGCAACTAATTTATATGTCATTGAAACTTCAACTATACAAGGGATTAATGCTTCTGCATTAGCACACGAAGTCCATTCTTACTCTTCATCCAAAAGTGGATTGGATCAGTTTTTTTTGGAAAGTGCTAGGGTTCTTGATGAAAATGGGATGCTAATTTATCGTGACCCAATCTTGCAGGATGATGCTGGATCTCCAAACATTTTGGTATTAAAGGAGTCTTTATACAAAATGTTTGTAAATTTATTATTTCCCAAATTACTGGATATTGAATTTACTAAGATTAAGGACATGTATGGCAACTCTATTAAACCAGATTTTTCTTATACTGAAAATACAACTATCAATCTACATTTGAAACATGAACGATATAGAAAAAGTATGACAGTAGCTGAATTCATTGGTACACCATCAAGGCATATAGATTTCAATCAAGACATATCAGTTGTTGGTCCAAGAAGAATTTTGAGTGAAATTGAAAGACATTATGTGTTGTTCTTAAAAGATGTATACCCATGTGGATTTATAGACAGTACTTCTCTGCAAGAAGGAAAGTTATTGTCTGATATCACACCAGATCTAGCAAGGACCTCTGTGAGAAATTTTTCCACTAATTTAGGAGTGAATTTTGGTGAAGTTCTTGATAATAAAGATGTGTCTATTTTAACTATGGAAAAAGATAATATCAGAGAATTTATTAATAGAGGAGTGGAAATGGAGAGTACCTCACTTTTAAGCTCTAACATATCAGAACTATTCCATAAAAAAAAGGTTGATCATGCCCTCTATAAGATAAATGATAATATGATATGGTTGGATGCTAAACTATTGATGCTTTTATATAATGGACAAGGAAAAGGAATTTTAGATAAATTTACGCTAATAAATTCAAATGAAAATAAACTTCCATTTATTTCTATGGACTGGCTGAGAAGGGAAGGGGAAGAATATTATTATTATTTATCAATGGATGAGTTTCTTGATTACTTATATAGACTATCTGATTTCTATTTTGATTCAATAGGTAAGGGGGATCTTATGTTTTGCCCAATCAATTCTGATTCGGGAGTGGTTGTATCAGAAAGATATTTATATAAGAATATATTAGAGCGTGATTCAGTACAAATTGACATGCAGGGTGAAAAACAGGATTTTGTTGTTTCTAAGGCTATTGTCAATTTGCAACTTATGAAAAAAGAGAAAGCTATAGAGATATATAAGAAAATTATTGCTAATAATCCTGATAAATATACAATTTTGGCAGCAAGTTTAGTCGAGGGACAACATTTTTTATAGTAGGTGTAAGGTGATTTGTTGTGACTGATGAGATTTTAGATTTAGTTAATGAACATGATGAAGTAATATCTTCATTATCCAGAAATAATATTTATAAGCAAAAATTGAAGAATTTTAGAGTTGTAAATGCTATTTTGGTTAATGTTGATAATGAAATATGGCTGCCTATAAGGAATAAAAACAAAACGTTATTTCCATTAAGCTTAGATACAAGTGTGGGGGGGCATGTCAAGTCAGGAGAGAGCTATTCTCAAGCACTGTTTAGAGAAACTAAAGAAGAATTGAATATTGATTTGGCCTCATGTCCATTCTCCTTTTTATTTGAATTGAATCCTAATGTTCATCTTACATCTGCTTTTATGCATGTTTATAAAATATTTTGGTCAGGAGCAATATCACCAAATTATAACACTGAAGATATAGAGAGTGGTAAATGGTATGAAGTGTCAGAGGCTATTTCCTTGATTGAAGAGGGCACTAAATGTAAATCAGATTTACCACTAATACTAAAAAAGTTGATCAGAAAATGTTGATAAAAAAAATACTATTTACATTGGTCGTAATGTGCTCATCACTTTCCGTAGAAGCAAAAACCCCTAATATTATATTAATTGGCCTTCCTGGCACAGGAAAGGGTAGCATTTCACAACATTTGGTAAGTGAGCATGGGTATTATCAGATTTGTCTTGGTGACCTGTTTCGTGAAGAAATTCGTAAGAACACAGAGTTTGGTATACAAATAAAGAATATTGTTGCTAAAGCAGATTATGTTGATGATTATACTTCCTTTAATTATTTATCTAAATATATAGATGATGCTATATCTCAAGATAAACCAATATTGTTTGATGGATATCCTCGCTCGAAAAAAGCACAAGAGCTGTTAACTAATTACTTGAGTGTGGAAAAGTTAGTTGATGATACGATTATTTTATCTTTGTTTGCTCCAATAGAAGTGTTGGATTATAGAGTGCTAGGTCGTTTAATTTGCAGTGAATGCAACCACGTATATCATAAAAAGGACTTTGATAAACATGGTGGTGAGTGTGGTAAATGCAATAAAAAATTGACAAAAAGAACTGAAGATACCCGGAAAATTTTACATAAGAGAATTAAACATTATAATGAAAATATTCTTCCTATAATTGAAGCACTTGCAGATAATATGAAACTAATAACTTTAGATACTAGTGAAAGTATTTACTCAGTGTTGAGTGAAGTAGAATCCAAAACACAAATGAAGGTTAGATGAGATTGTATTGAAAATATACGCTTCAGATAATAGTAATTAATTTTGACTACGCACAGGTCTCAAAGTGTCTTTCATTCATTACTTGATTGCATTAATTATGTGCAACAATTTAGTAACTTAATAATATCTTTTTTGTGAACATATCTTTTCTAAGTATTTTTAAAGAAGTTGTTTTAAAATAGAAAATATGCCAATTATTGTATGGGAGCATGTGCACTGAGAGGAAGATAGTTAAAATCTAGGTTTTTTACTATTAGCTAGGGTGGCCGGTACAGGCATGAATGTTTCACAAACAACAAGAACTTCTTTTGGCAAGCTCATAAAGGTTATACGAGGAGCTTGGCAAGCTCTACTACTAGTACGCATGAGCTCATGTTCTTTTATCCTAACTAAATCTAGAGTATCACAAGTTGATGCTATTATCCGTTTTCTTGCTTTACAACTTGATGTAGCAAGAACTGCAGTTTTTCTTATATAGGCTATTTCTTCTAAACTTTTTGTACCACCAAAGTCGGTATCAGAGGAGTCATCAGCACCAATACCTGTGCTAACACAACATGATGATGTAGCCATCTTTAATGCTTTAATCGCGTGAGGACTTGATGTTTTAACAACTGATGCAAACTTCAACAATTGCTCTTCGATAATTAATATTAAAAACTCTAACTTAGCAACCTTATTTCCTTCATTATCTATTAAGTTACCCATGTTATAAATAACTAATTTTTTAGGCTCATCATGTATTTCTCGATATTTCTTAGTTGCCCTTATTGTTTGGAGAAAGCGTTGCTGTACATTTAAGCATTGATATTTAAAAGCAAAGGTACGTAGATTTGTCTTGGGCCAATGACCAGATAAAAAATTTGGTAAAAATAAACTTGCGTATAAATTAACTAACCTATTTTGTCTATGAAAAAAATATTTATGAACATCATTCCAATAGTGAGCAATGATTGCATATGCTTCCATACAATGTAGTTTTTGAGTGAACATGGTATTGTTATACACAATAGGACTTAAATTTGAATGTTTTAATTTTAGATATATGTATGGAGAATTTGGCTCAGAATCATCTGCTAATGGCAATGCTAAAAGGCGCATGTTTTCAGCAGAGCATTGACATAACTTAGTGATAATGTTTGGGGATGATGCAAAGATGAAGGTCCATTGTAGTGGTGTAACAGTAACTTCTTTAGAGCGCTCGACCATACGAGGAATTGAATACTGTATTTCTTTTCTATCTCTTGTTCCTGCATATGGCAGAGGTATTTTAGGGCCATGATCTATATGAGTGCTCGTAATATTTACATCAGCACCACGGTTTATTAATTCTAGAGTGAGCGGATCATTTAATCTTTGAATAGATAATATTAGAGCTGTGCTTGAATATAATCCAGGTCTAGAAGTAAAGTTAATAATTTTTGGTGAGCAAAACTCAAGTAAGGCAAATGCAGCAAAAGTGTTACCGTAACCGATTGCCATCATTAAAGGTGTTTGCCAAAAAAAAGAATCTGTGCTAGCTAAATCGCAGCCATGAACAACTAATTTTTCAATAAGCTGTTGGTATTGCGGAAAAGTTATTTTCCGGTGTGCCCCATGATCTTCCTCTGGGCATGAAACAGTTCGGTATTCGCTATATGCTATTGCAAATAATAAATTTCCACAAATATTTATCCCTGTGGATTTTACGTAAAAATATTTGTCATTTAAATTCAGTCCACTGGCAATGATATAATTAAGACTTGTATCTGCCTCTGTAAAATTACCATTATTTAAATTTTCAAAAAAAAGATTTATTTGATGAGATTTAATAGATGTTTTTAATCTTGCTTCAGTTTCACTCATGAGATATTGCTTTTATAAATAAAGATATATGGGCATACAGTCTATGACATATGAGAATGAATAACGGTCGCAAAGCAATTAAATTGAGTTGTAACAGAAATGATAAAGTTTTAAATTTAATTTGTGCAAATCTTCTTTTTGATTCAATAGTTGGAGTCATATATAACCTTCCCAAGATTGCATATAAGCTTAGATGATTATTATTTTTGAATGGATATAATAGCATTTTTGTTTTTTTAAGGGAAGTTTACTCAGTTTCATAGAACTCATGGCTGTTAGTTGGTTAACTGTTGCGGGCTATGCACTATCAATTTTCATTTTGTACTTAAATAGTTTTGATATGTTTTCGAGATTATTTAGGTTAATAGATGGCATGAATAATAAAATAAATATATGCTCCACTTAGTAAAGCCAACGTTGGAATACGGAGAGAACGTTTACCTAGAAGTAGTGCGCAAACAAAAATCAATGTGATAACAAGCATGTTGATGCTGTCAAAATTAGCTATTTTATCTGGAATTGGCAATTCTGAGACTAAGGCCCCTGAGCCAAGAACTAAAGTTAAATTAAATATGTTTGAGCCAATAATATTGCCAATAACTAGGTCTCTTTCTCCTCTCATAGCTGCTGAAATTGATGTAGCAAGTTCTGGTAGGCTAGTTCCAATAGCCATGAGTAGTAAGCCAATAATTAATGTGCTGAAACCAAAATACTTTGCTATTTGGACTCCTCCCTCAAGAAGGAAATGAGCACTTATAGGTATAATTGCTGTTGTTGCTATAAGCCACAGACAATTTTTTTTAATGTTAACTTCATTTTCAGAGGGAAGGGGATCATTTTCATCTAGTATAGAAAACTTCCAAAAATATAAGACACACCCAAGGCTGAGGAGTAAAAGAAGTATTCCATGATATTTAGTTATTGTGGTTGTTGAGTATAGGATGTAGCTACAAATAGCGGTAACTATTAGCAAAATTATCGGCTGAGATTTTGATTTTATTTCACCAAGCATACTCTTGGATATAAGTAAGCTTGTAGTAAAAACCAGACCAATATTGCTAACGTTTGAGCCAACAACATTACCAATAGCTATATCAGCTTCACCTTTATATGTTGCAGTAATAGTTAGCACAAGCTCAGGCAGTGATGTACCAAAAGCTACTAGAGTCAATCCTACTAAAGCTTTAGGTAGATTAAATTTTTCAGAAATATTTATGCAAGAAAATATAAATTTATCTGCCGCAATGATTAAGAAGGCAAGTCCAAGGCAAAATTGTATTACTGCTATTCCTAGTTCAAACATCTATTCTTTTCTATCACCTGTTTTTTCCATAGGGCATTGTAATTTAGACACAATATTGCCCTTGTCATCTATCGAGTGCAAATGACAATCAAATCCCCAAATATAATGTAAATGTTTTAAAACTTCCTGTGCTTCTTCTGATCCAAGTTTACGTCTGTCACTCATCACATGCTGAAGAGTAAGACTGCGATCACCTTTGTGATCAACATTAAAAACTTGAATGTTAGGCTCAGCAAATGAAAGGTTATTTTGCTTTGAAAGTAATTCTCTAACTTTCTGATAACCCGCTTCATTATGAATGTAACTTACTTCGTAATCCATGTTCTCGTCAGAGTCTAGGATGCAAAATAATTTAAGGTCACGCATTACCTTAGGAGATAGATATTGTGCAATGAAACTTTCATCTTTGAAGTTACGCATGGCAAAATCTATAGTTTCAACCCAGTTAGTATCAACTAGATCTGGGAACCAGTGTCGATCTTCATCTGTTGGAGACTCACAAATACGGCGAAGATCTTGAAACATGCTAAGTCCAAGTGTATATGGATTTATACCACTATAATAAGGACTGTCATAAGGTGGTTGATAAATAACACTGGTATGATTATGTAAAAACTCCATCATGAATTTATCTGATAATTTACCACGATCATAAAGTGTATTTAAAAGAGTATAATGCCAAAAGGTTGCCCAGCCTTCATTCATAACTTTAGTTTGTTTTTGCGGATAAAAATATTGAGATGTTTTCCTAACGATACGAATTATTTCACGTTGCCATGGTTCTAATAATGGGGCATTTTTTTCTAAAAAATATAAAATATTTTCTTCAGGAGCTTCAGGGAAGCGCATTTCTTCATTTTCTTGATTTTCTTTTGAGCTTTGTGGCAATGTGCGCCATATTTCATTCACTTGTGATTGGATGTATTCTTCTCTAGATGTTTGTCTAAGTTTTTCTTCTTGGATTGATAGCTTGGCTGGTTTTTTATATCTATCTACACCATAATTCATTAAAGCATGGCACGCATCAAGCATTGCTTCAACAGCTTCCACACTGTAACGTTCCTCACATTTGCTAATATAGTCTTTTGAGAACAATAAATAATCTACGATAGCATCAGCGCTAGTCCATGTTTTGAATAAGTAATTTGATTTGAAGAATGAATTATGACCATAAGAGGCATGTGCAATGACTAAAGCTTGCATGGTTAAAGTATTTTCTTCTAGCAAATATGCTATACAGGGATTTGAATTAATTACTAATTCATATGCAAGGCCCATTTGTCCACGCTTATAACCTTTTTCAACATTTAAGAACTGCTTTCCATATGACCAATGATGATAACCCATTGGCATTCCAGAAGAAGAATAGGCGTCCATCATTTGCTCAGCAGAGATAATCTCTATTTGGTTGGGATAAGTGTCAAGATTAAATTCAGCAGCAATTATTGAGATTTCATGATCGTATTTTTTTAAAAGCTCAGGAGACCACTCATTGGTTGTAGAGATAGGATTTTTTTCAACGGTAGTAGACATTAGCTAACCTTTTTTTTAAATAATTCTCTAAATACAGGGTAGATTTCTTTTTGTGTTGAGATGTTCTGCATGGAAAATTCTGGAAATTTATCTTTTAAAGATAAATATGTTTCCCACAAACTTTGATGATGCCGTGGCATAATTTCAACATAAGCATAATATTGGACAAATGGCAGGATAGCTGACTCAAGAAGGGAGCCACATTTAGGTGAATCGTTATTCCAGTTATCACCATCAGAAGCTTGAGCGGCATAAATATTCCACTCACTTGGAGGATATTTTTTTTTCATAACATCACTCATCATCTCTAAGGCACTGGATACAACAGTTCCTCCTGTTTCACGAGAATAGAAAAAATCATGCTCACTTACTTCTTTAGCACTAGTATGATGTCGAATAAAAACAATATCTATCTTTTCATAGGCACGTTGTAAAAATAAATAAAGTAAGATGAAAAATCTTTTTGCAATATCTTTTTTAGCTTCATCCATAGAACCTGATACATCCATCAAACAAAACATAACTGCTTGGGTCGATGGTGTCTCTGTAATAATTCTATTATGATAACTAATATCAAATGGATCTATGAAAGGTATTCTATTGACTTTCTTTTTTAATGTTGCAAGTTCTTCCTCTAAAAGCTCTATTTTGTCGGTATAGTCATTGTCTTTGTCTTTGTCTTTGTCTTTGTCTTTGTCTTCAATCTTAAAGAGTTCTTCAAGTTCTTCAAGTTCTTTTTTCTTTGCTTTTATTTTTTTTCTAATAGTTGCGCCTAGAGCAAATTTTCTCGCATGAGCATTTTTCATTGATCTTAAAATGTTAATGTTGCTGGGATTACCTTCGCTAGTAAACCCTGCTCGTGTCTGCTTAGATGTTTTTATTCTGGTTAATTCTTTTTGGACTAAATTGGGTAACTGAAGATCTTCAAAGAAAATCTCAAGAAATTCTTCTTGAGAGATATGAAAAGCAAAATCATCATCACCTTCACCGGAGTTACTAGCTTGTGAGCCAGAGCCCCCACCAGATTTAGGGGGGCGTTTTATTCTATCACCAGGTGAAAAATGCTTGTTGCCTGGAAGGATAATATCTCTTTCCCCTCCATCACCATGATGAAATGTTGGTTCTATAATATCCTTAGTTGGGATATTAATGGTTTCACCCTGGTTTATATCAGTAATGCTACGATCTGATATAGCCTTCGATACAGCTTTTCGGACCTGGTTGGAAACACGTTTTAAGAATCTGCGTCTATTTACAGCACTTTTATGTTTACCATTTGGTCTTCTATCAATAAATTGGCTCACTTCCCAAGCCTCCTTAAGATGACTTTCTTACTCTCAAATACCAGTCACACAGCAGGCGTACTTGCTTTGGAGTGTAACCTTTCTTAACCATTCTATCTATAAAGTCTTCATGCTTTTTCTTCTCATCAGTAGAAGCTTTAGTGTTGAAGGAGATTACTGGCAGTAGGTCTTCAGTATTTGAAAACATTTTTTTCTCAATTACAACACGGAGTTTTTCGTAGCTAGTCCAAACAGGATTCTTTCCACTATTATTAGCCTGAGCGCGTAATACAAAATTGACAATTTCATTTCTGAAATCTTTAGGGTTACTAATTCCTGCTGGTTTTTCAATTTTTTCCAGCTCTTCATTTAACATACGCCTATCTAAAATCTCGCCAGTATCTGGATCACGATACTCTTGATCTTGCATCCAAAAATCAGCATATATCACATATCGGTCAAAGATATTTTGTCCATATTCAGAGTAAGATTCAAGGTATGCTGTTTGAATTTCCTTACCAATGAAATCTACATATTTAGGACTTAAATAACCTTTGATGTGTGATAAATAGCGTTCATAAATCTCTTGAGCATATTGTTCTTGCTCAATTTGCTGCTCTAAAATATATAGTAAATGGACTGAATTTGCTGCAATTTCACTAATATCAAAGTTGAATACTTTAGATAATATCTTGAATGCAAATCTAGTAGATAGACCTGTCATACCTTCATCAACACCTGCAAAGTCTTTATATTCTTGTATGGATTTAGCTTTTGGATCTGTATCCTTCAAGCTTTCACCATCATAAACTCGCATTTTCGAGTAGATGCTTGAATTTTCAGGCTCTTTTAATCTAGATAAAATAGAGAATTGAGCCATCATTTTTAAAGTGCTTGGTGAACATGGTGCATCTTGTAACGAACTATTTCGCAAAAGTTTTTCATAAATACTTATTTCTTCTTGTACTCGCAAGCAATAAGGAACTTTTACTATATAAACTCTATCAATAAATGCTTCATTGTTCTTGTTGTTTTTAAAAGTATGCCATTCAGCTTCATTAGAGTGGGCCATTATTATTCCATCAAATGGAATTGAAGGAATAGCTTCAGTACCATTGTAATTGCCTTCTTGTGTAGCTGTTAGTAGTGGATGCAAAACCTTAATTGGAGCTTTGAACATTTCAACAAACTCTAGCATTCCACGATTACCTTTACACAAGCCACCAGAAAAGCTGTATGAATCAGCATCATCTTGTGCGAAATCTTCAAGTTTTCTAATGTCGACTTTACCGACTAATGCGGAAATATCCTGGTTGTTTTCATCGCCAGGTTCAGTTTTAGCAATTGCAATTTGAGAACGAACTGATGGCCTTATTTTTAATACTTTAAATTTGGAAATGTCACCATTGTATTCATGCAATCTCTTTACTGCCCATGGAGACATAATGTTTTCAATATATCTACGTGGAATACCATATTCTGTTTTTAAGATGTCAGCATCTTCATCGGCATCAAATAGACCCAATGGAGATTCATATATAGGAGAGTCTTTTAAAACATAAATAGGACATTTTTCTAATAGGCTTTTCAATCGTTCAGCTAAGGATGACTTTCCTCCACCAACAGGGCCAAGCAAATATAAGATTTGTTTTCTTTCCTCAAGACCTTGAGCTGAATGTTTCAGGTATGAAACTATTTGTTCAATAGGCTCTTCCATACCATAGAATTCATTGAAAACCTTGTACCGTTTAATAACTTTATTGGAAAACATGCGACTTAGCCTAGGGTCTAATCTAGTTTCCACTAGCTCAGGTTCTCCAATAGCATATAGGAGGCGCTCTGAGCTGCTAGAGTAGGCCATAGGATCTTCTTTACAAATATCTAGATATTCTTGTAGAGAGAACTCTTCCAGCTGATCATATTCATAACGGTTGCTTACTTGATCTATTAAGCTCATATAAAAACTCCTTGTAAGTATGTGACTAAGTTACATACTTCTCATTAATACCTAACTCAATTGTAAATTCTACAGGGAGTATGAAGCAAGGAGATTAGGAGGTAGGTCGGGCATAAGCTACTAAATAATTGCAAATTAATGAATAACTAACATAAAGGATTTAAATTTCCTTCTAAACAGTTACTTAACAAACCTTGTGTGTGCAGCAAAATTATAAACTTTTATTCCTTAATGTTGGCAGGTCAATTGCTTGGACTGTGACCAGAATCAACCTTTAACTGGAGTGAAGTCCATTAAACTATATTAATAGTGTGAGTAGTTATTTGCTTAATTTAGGACCTGTATGAAGGAATTGTCTTTTTGTGTATGTCAGCGACAATGAAATGGTTTTATTTATCGATTATAGAAAATATGATATCTAATCATATGAATATTATTTTATTTATAAAAAAATACAAAACCTCTGTAAGAGGTAATCATTGATATGAATATCAAAGCAACTTTTTTGTATTCCTTTATTACAAAAATCAATATTTACTTTGCTATCATATTTACTATTATTTTATCTTCTTTCGGCATATATAATTACAATATTCTGAAATATTCCATGTTGGAAAAATTAGACATCCAAGCTGAAAATGTAACTAAAAGACTATCAGAAAGTTTATTAGAGCCTATTTGGAAGCTGGATAAAGAGATATACATTAATATAATGGAATCTGAATTATCTAATGAGTCAATATCAAGAATTACATTATTATCTACAGAAGGGAAGTTAGTTGCTGCCTTAGGTGTAAATGACGCGGGAGAAACTATTGAATTAAATGAAGACGATATTGTGAAATATTTTCCATATACCTATACAAAAACAAAGGTTTTGGAGTACGATATTTATGGTCAGGTGCAAAATCTTGGAGAAATAATTCTTTATGTGTCTGACGAGCATATTCAGCTACAATTACAACAAAATATTAAGCGTCAGATAATACAGATTATATTTTTAGATATATTGGTTGTTATCTTTCAAATAATAATGTTAACCCAAATAATTGGGACTCCATTAAAAAAAATCAATAGTGCTTTGCTTTATATTGCTGATGGAGGTGGAGATTTACGAAGAAGGTTAAGCGACAACTCAAGGAATGAGCTAGGTATTTTATCCAAAACATTTAACAAATTTGTTTCTGGGTTGCAGGTTATCATTAAAAAAGCTATTGGATATAGTCAAGAGCTACAAGTTATATCAGAAAAATCCTCGTCGCACTCAGAGCAAATACGTAGTGCTTTAGAAATAGAGAGAAAAGAAATATCCACGCTAGCAGTCGTTATTAATGAAATGGCATCTTCTGCACTATTGGTGGCAGAAAGTGCGGAAAACACAGCAGGTTCAACTAAAGATGCCTATGATGAAGCAAACATTGGAAAGAAAGTTGTTGATGAAACAATTACTAAAATAAACAATTTAATGGATAATGTTGAAAAGACATCTGAGGTTATTCATGAATTAGAATCTAGAGCAGAGCAAATAGGTTTTATTCTGGATGTCATTAGAAATGTTTCACAGCAAACTAATTTATTGGCTCTTAATGCAGCAATTGAGGCTGCTCGTGCTGGAGAGGCAGGAAGAGGATTTTCAGTTGTTGCTGATGAAGTAAGAGCTTTATCTTTACAAACACAAAAAGCAACAGAAGAAATTCAAGAAATGATTACTGGGTTGCATCAAAGTTCTCAAGCTCAATCTGGCAATATTAGTTTTAATATTACCAATTGCACTAATCCTGAAACTGTAATGAATGCCATAATGCTAGCTAATACTCTCAACATGGAGCCAAAAATTGAAGATCAAAATGTGATTTCAGCATTAGAAAAAGCAGGTTTAATTAATAATGATATTGATCTGGAATCTTTATTGAAAACTCGGATGTCAGTCAGTGATTCAGAAAATCTTAACAGTAACCAAGATGCTAAAGTTGAAATAGATAGCATTAAAGCAGCAATTAAAGAACAGACTAATGTAGTGGAAGGTATTGCCCATAATTCTGCCAAGACTGTAAAGTTGCCTAAATCCTGACATTGTCAGTGTACTTGATAATGGATGGGGTGTGACAATATCAGGTTATCCTTGGTTCTGAATTTCACATTGAAAATTGATTTGAAAAATTATAATGAGTGGCTACGATATTTCAATTTGGTTGATATATCTGAAGTTTTCTCTACTATAACTTCAGATGATGTTCCAGTGTGTGCGAAAATGAAGTTTAAAGTTTCACAGTGTTCTACCTTTGTTAACTCTGGAGTTTCCAGACTTATGCTATCAGATCTTTGTCTGTCAAGATTAACTGTACTTTCACAGAGGCTTTCATTACTGGGAGAGGAGGCTTCTAAATCACCATCATGGGCATATCTTAAATCATCTTTAGGGAGGATTTCAGCATTTAAACCATCTATTGTAACGACATGTGTTGATAGTGATTCTTTTAATGTTAAAGTTGTACTTCCCATTTGAAAAGAAAAGGCATTATCAATTAGAAGCATTAGTTCACTTTCTATATCGTCTGAAACGCGGAAATAAAATTCTTCAATTTCATCTAAGAAAGATTGCTTTTCTTCGGTTGTTTGTAAATTAGGCGAATAGACATCACATTGTGGTCTGCCAATTTCAGATTTTGCCCAGTAGAAATCATTTCTAGAGAAAGTATAATCAGTGAGCATTCTTTCCCCTGACATCCAGAAATCAATAGGCTCTATAATATTTTGCATTTCAACATAACAGCCAAGAGCATCTTTCAGATTACGTCGGAGGTGGTTTCTTTCGTGAGTGTCTTGAACTCCACCTAGAATATGTATTTTGGCAGTGCTAATGTTACCACCATTATTTGCAAATTCATTTAGAACAATTTTAATATTATGAGACATTATTTCTCGGTTAGATAATTGGTAATGCGTAAAATGTGTTAAAGAAAATGCAGTTTTACCATTTTCATCAAAATTGTAAATTTCAAGCAAGTGGCAGGATGAAACTCGAAGAGAGGTGATTTTTATATGTGGTTGAAAGCTCAAATTTATAGCAAATGAGCCATATTCTTTTACAAATACCATTTCTGTAGCGGTTAGAGCTTCTTCATCAGGAGCTGAATCATTTGTATATACATTGCTGAGCATCAATACATCCTGAATTCTATTATTATGACGCTAATTTATCATGTTTACCTGTTTTTTGCAAAGTTATCTGCTTGGCTCACGCCGTTTATCGTAACTATCCAGACCAAACAGAGCCTTTCGTGTCGACTTATTGGAAGGGTATGTTTAGTTCCAACATGTCGTATAGATAAATAAGAAGTTAATTAATAGATCTATTTTAAAACATCATTTCAAAGTTTGGTTATGCACTAAAGATGAGTGAGTCGTCAATTATAGTTTGTAAATTACTACTTAATCTCTATCGTGAGTAAATTGTAGACTGACTTCATGATTGTTAGAGCCAGTTTCAAGGTTAACTGATAGTCTATCATTTAGTTTATAGTTGAGACTTACGGCGTTGATATTGGCGTCATTTTCCAAGTTATTTAAACTCTTTTTATATTTAATATATAGTTTTTTAGATAATTGCTTTCCTACTGCAAGGACCATGCTGTCAATAGAGCTATCAATCTCTGTATTTGATGATTCAAAACTTAATTCATCTAGATGAAGCATGTTTTGTATTTGGGACGCAATATCCTTACCACTTACATTTGCCATTTGTGCAAGAATAGTATTGCTGTTTGCATTTAAAGTGTCTTCTTGGAAAGTGAAATGTTCATTATGGGAAAAATTAGCTTTTAGTTTATCAATTGGTCCATATAGCCAAATTGATAACCCTTTGTCTGACTGTGATATTCGGCGTTGCGTTAATTGTACACTAATAAATGGAGAATTAAGAGCTGTGCCAGGTAAATACAGTATACTCCCGCGATTTATATCGAAAATTTTCCCAAGTGCTTTATAACTACCGTTATGAATAGTAAGTAATCCACTAGCATGAGTAAGTGATTTGTCTTCCGTATGGATATCCAATTTTCCCTTCAAGGTTGCATCAAAACCATACCCTGCTAGATGAATGGGCTTTTTATTAATGTCGATTTTATAGTTGGCTACAAATTTGGCCGTTGACTTATCATTGGAAGCTTGCTTTTCGCCTTTACGTTTAACAAAGACAATGTCATCAGATATTTCTATATTACTATCATCAATTTTATTTAGGTGCAAATGTGCATCTATAATATTAAACTCGCTGTCAAACATACTAATGGTTTTTTTGCCATAAGTATAATTTGCCTTAAATGCAGACTCAAAAAAAGTTTCTTTACCATAGCTTCCAAATAATAAATCACTAGATAGAGCGATATTAGTGCGATTAAAGTCCCCATTTACATTTATGTCTATTTGTTGTTTGTTTTTGGCTTCAATTAAACCTTGTCCTGATATTTTAGTGGATAAGTCGGTCGTGCCTTGGAAAAATATTTTGTGAATTGACTGCTTATGTGCAGGGAGAGTAATGTTTAATTCAGAGCTGGATATTCTAATAGAGCTAAGATTTTCCGAATTATTGGTCACATCTAAATTTAGTAAAATAGACCCATCAGCTTGAACAAATTTGGGTGAAAACAAACGAATGAAGTCAGGAGTAAGGATCGCTTGTATTTTTCCTGAAAAAGCCTCTGATAGGTTTTCAGATAGATTGAAGTTTAGTTTGGCAGAGACATTTTCTTCACCATTTTGCATGTATGCCAAATAAGATATTGTTCCAATGTTTTTCTTTAGTATTATGCTACCTTTAGATTCAGAGCTTTTATGAAGTAAGCACTTTGTACTTGAGGCAATTAATTCAGGAGAGAGTAGTGTAAAGTTTGATTTAACTGTATCAAGGGTATAGTTGTTAACTTTTATTAAGGTTGTTGAATTAACACTACCGTTAAAAGTAAATGGTAATTTATTCGAAATGTTGAATTTCTCAATTTTCATAGCCGTTGTCGATATATCAAAATCAGCATTGCCAGTTTTGTAGTTAAAGTTACCTTGAAGTGTGATGTTGTCATTAGGGTTTCTGGTTTTTACATGGAAAATGTCATGTTCATATCGCCCGTAAATATTTAGATTAGATAGGGATTGAATATTGATATTGTTATGAGTTAAATTTAAAATTTCAAATTTATAATCTTGAGTAATGTTTGCGGTGAGCCCTAATGAGTCAGTGTTGTTCACCGCATGTATAGTAACTTGGACTGTATCATTGGTAAGGTCTTTGCTATTTAAATCTATTTTAAGATTGCCATTTTGATCGTCAAGCTCAACAGTCATTATTCCAATGTTATCTTTAATTATTCCTTGAGCATTTTTTATTTCATGGTTATCGATTGTTAAGCTATCAGCACTCAAGTCGTAGGAAAGCTTTGATTTTAGTGCTATTAACTTAAGTTGTGCATTTAGGTGTAACTTCCCAGTGGCACGGTTGGATAATTGTTCCGCCTTCTGTATGTTTAACAGTATGGTATTGGTATCAATATTTTTCACAAAGTTAATTTGATTGGATTCATTTTTTAGTGAGAAAACAGTTTTTTGCTTGTTGGTTTCGTAGGCTAAGTCATATTCATGCTTATTAATTGAGATGCTTTGTGAATTAAGACTTGTATGCAGTAGCTCCTCTTTTTGTACATAGTAATTGTTGATATCTAATTGCTCTATGTGAATTGCATCGGAGCCTAAACTAAACTCAATTCCATATAAATGTGAATTTATAGATGAAATAGAATCCTTAGTTATTTTCAACGTAGAAATAGGTGCTAGAGATATCTCATCAATTGAAATCTTTTTTCCTGATAAGGTGAGCTTTATATTAGAGAAGGTTAGGCCGTTAATAAGGTTGCCAGAAATATTTGTATTGTATATCTTTATATTATGAAAGATTGGAAGAACTTTAATTGCTATGTGTGCCGGCATTGGCGTTGCAAATATGATAACTGTAAGCAATGCGCTCCAGAGAGTCCATCGAAAGATGATTGCCAACGGCCTTAAATACATGCGGAGACCTTATTATTAGCATAGGAACTCGATAATATATCAGAAAGATGACACAAAAGATAAGTGCAAACGCACCTTTTTATCACCATATTTGCTACTTAGTGGCTTGGCAATGTCGAATTTGAATTGGCCTATATCTAAGTTGTAACGTATACCAACTCCTGCACCAACCGCTAAAGATTGCCATTGGTCCATGGCATTACCAGCATCAAGGAATCCAGCTAATCCAAACTTATCATTAATGGCATACTGAAGTTCACTTGATAGTTCAATTTTTTTGTCACCACCAATAACAATTAATTTTCCACTGTCAGAAAGTAGTGCTGGTCCTAAGCTATTATAGGAGTATCCACGGACAGAAGAATCACCACCAGCAAAAAAGCGTAAACTTGGAGGCGTTGCATAGTGATTGTTTTTAAATATCGTAGAAGCGATTAATGTTTTCAAGTGTAAGGAAAAGCTATTAGTTAATTCATGGATATGTGAATTATTTATATTAAATTGAAAAAGTCTACTAGTAGAAAATAAAAAATTAACACTAGCTAGCATTATTATTTCAAATTGGCCTTTAAACTCTGTACCATAATAATTTTTTTTAAAAATAGCTTTAGGTATGAGGTAGTGAGCACGTTGTTTTTTAGCTGTGTCTGTTAGTTGGAAACGTTCTAGAAAAATATTAAGCGATAAAGTTTTCTCAAAATATCCCGACCTATCGATGTAAGATGCAGTTAAGTCCGTTTGTCTAGTAATTGTTTCATTGGGTATGGTTTGCTTATGGCCTAATTCTAGCAAGTAAGCTTGGGTTATAGGGCAATTCCCAGGTAACTTATAGTTGAAATTAAGAGCATATTTTTTGCTTGAGGCTTGAACTCTAGCCTGAAATATATGACCAGGATTTGACGTGCGTCTATGTGCCCATGATGCAGCACCAATAAATCCTTCATTAGAAGAGTAACCAAATTTCCCGATATATCTATTTTCAGGAAGAGGCTTTAAATTGGCTACAATAGGTATGCTACGGCTCACATGATCTATCTGGTCTGGATTAACTTCAATATCTACACCTTTGAATAGTCTGGTTTGGTTTAACATGTTATGAATTTCACTAATTGTGTCGCTATTATATTCCAAATTTTCAGGCAGGCATTGCTCTATTTTACATAGGAAATTGTTATCAAAATGCTTGGATTTTAAGTCTATGGATTTTATCGTATATTTAGGACCTAAATCTAAGTTGATATAAACATAAGCTTTATTGTCTTCATCTATTTCCACACGATTATTTTCATTGAAGGATGCTGAAACATAACCACTGCTGGATAATTTACTTAGTATCTCAGTCTTGAATTTTTCATATGCAAATTGGTCAAAAATATTAGATACAATAAAGCTACTATAAATAAGTGATTCAGAATTTGCTGGTAAATTTGTGGGCTGTATAGAAATTTCTGAAATATATATTGGTCTAGCATCATTTATCGTAATGTGTATCTTATTTCTATTTATTTTCACATTGGCCTGTATCTGGCGATATCCAAATTTCAATAAGGTTATCTCCAAGTCAGAGATTATTTTTTTAGGATGAATTGAAGCATCTTGATTACGGTTAAATCTAGATGTCAAAATTGTAGATGTCTCTTTCGCAACAGTTTCAGGAATAATGTTTTTAGTATTTATGCTAACAGTGACATTTTGTGCAGAAGCAACTGTTGTTACCATAAAAGCTAATAACAACAATAATAATTTCTTATAAAAATTATTGTGGATTTTCAAGACTTAGCTCGCCAGAATCATAATCATACGCGAAAATTTCTGCATAGCGACCCCAGTCAATAATTGTTCTCATAATCCTCTCAGCTTCATCTGCACTAAAATAGGAACCAAGTTGTTCTAAAAAATACTCCTCTGAGACTCGTTGACCTGGGTGTTTTTCAATAGAACGTTTTATATGTTTTGCTAATGGAATGTACTCAAGTAAGTGTTTTGCAAATATTTCTTTTCGGATTTGAATGTCAGCACTAGCGAGTTTGATTCCAGATTTTGTAAATTCAATGTCACCTTCATCTGTAATTTTAGCAAAACGTAGTAAATCGAGAACTTCTGTATATGGAAAGAGGTTATTTACATCAAGGTGCAAAGCATCTGCAAGTTCTGGCAGTTGTATTTGGCCATTTGTTTCAAATGAAAGCATTGATTCAAGCATTCCAGAAAGTTCTGAAACGTCTACTTCAGGGAGTCTGTATGCATAATCAGGAATATTTCTTTCCTTAGGAATTTGTTGTGTCTGGATCTTAGTTCTTTCACTGGTGGTCATTGCTGAATAAATGTTATCTAAAACTTCTTTGAACTCATTTGATTCTGGATTTCTTGGGTATGGGAGTTTAATTTGAATGATACTTTGGATCTCACCCGGATTATTTGAAAAGATAACAACTCTATCTGCAATCAAGATGGATTCTTCAATATTATGTGTAACACATAATATTGATTTCATATTAGTTTGTTTCTCATGCCATAGCTCGAGTAAATCACCACGAAGAGTTTCTGCAGTTAGAATATCTAGAGCAGAGAATGGTTCATCCATTAGCAATAATTTAGGATTTACAACAAGAGCTCTAGCAAAGCCAACACGTTGGCGCATTCCACCAGATAATTCTTTAGGGTATGCGGATTCAAAACCATCCAATCCTATCGTATCAATAGCTTTTAGTGCTCGTTTACGTCGTTCCTTTGGATTAACGCCCTTGGCTTCCAAACCAAGCTCAACATTCTCTAGGACAGTTAGCCATGGCATTAAGGCAAAGCTTTGGAATACCATCGCAATCCCTGGAGCTGGTTCAAAAATCTGCTCATCGTTATATAAAACTTCGCCGTTGCTAGGTTTTATCAAGCCAGAAATAATTCGAAGTAATGTTGACTTTCCAGAACCAGATTTACCAAGGAGAGCAACAATTTCGCCGTCAAATAAGGTGAAATTTATTTCATTCAATACTAAAAGCTCTTTGCGATCAGCATTAATGAATGTTTTTGAGATGTTTTTAAGTTCAATTATTTTTTTATCCATCGTAGTCAATCCAATGTAAATCTAGTTTGTGCTATCGTAGTCAGTCCAGTGTAAATCTAGTTTGCGCCAGATTATATAATTTTTGCCATACAAGTCTATTAAATGCTAAAACATATATACACATAACTGTGATCCCAAGAGCTATACGCGGAAAATCACCTTCACGAGTATATTGTTCAATGTAAGAGCCTAGGCCTAGAGAAACAAAAGTATGATCTCCCCATTGAACAAACTCTGCAACTATACTTGCATTCCAGCAACCACCAGCTGCAGTCATGGCTCCAGTTATAAAAAATGGAAAAATTGCTGGTAGTGCTAACTTTGTCCACCAAAGTACACCGCGTAAGCCAAGGCTTTTAGCTGCTAATTTTAGTTCTTTCGGGATTGTAGCTGTTCCAGCAATAACATTAAATAATATATACCACTGGGTACCAAGGATCATAAGTGGTGTTGTCCAAATTTGGTGGTTTAAATTAAATTTTATAATTAAAAGTACTGCTATAGGGTAAAATAAGTTAGCAGGGAAAGAAGCTATAAATTGAATGATTGGTTGGACAATTGAACTGATCCTAGGGTTAAGTCCGATCCAAACCCCAATTGGTATCCAGATAATAGAGGCTAAGAAGATTAGAATAACTACCTTAACTGCCGTTATCAAGCCAAGATAAGACACATAGATGACTTCTTTAAATTTAATTGATTCTTTAATTATTTCAATAATATTAGCTGTGGCATATAACATAATGACCGCTAAACAAATGTAATAAAAATTAAGAGATATTCTTCTCAATGTTGCGTTATTTTTTGATGGAGGAGTTTTGTATTGTTTAGGATTAATTGTTGATTTACCAATAAATAAATGACCAAGCCATGAAGAAAATGTTTCTAATTTTTTCAGTAAATGAGTGCGGGCTAATAAGTCAAAAATCCAAGACTCATAATAGACTTCTTCATCATCAATTTCGGATTTAAATTTTTCAGCCCAGACTAGCAATGGCCGAAAAAGCAGTTGGTCATAAATTAAGATCACTGTGAACATAGCAATAATTGCATAACCAATTGATGTTATATCCGACTGTGAAATTGCTAATTGTATGTAAGAACCAATCCCAGGCAAGGTAATAGTTTGATTATTTACTGAAATAGCCTCAGATAAAACTACAAAAAACCAACCTGCACTCATTGACATCATTGTGTTCCATAAAAGCCCTGGTGCACCAAAAGGAACATAAATACGCCAAAACTTTTGCCAGTTCGACATGTGGTAGATTCTTGATACTTCAACAAGATCTTTTGGAATAGTTTTTAATGACTGATATAAGCTTAAGATCATATTCCACACTTGAGAGGTGAAAATAGCAAAAATGGCAGCACACTCGGGGCCCAACAGACTACCTGGAAATATTTTAATAAATGCGATTACGCTAATCGACAACATACCTAATATGGGAATGGATTGCAGAATATCTATAGCAGGTATTATTATTCTTTCTGCATGACGATTCCATGCCGCAAGTGGGGCTAAAGTGAATGTAGCAATTAGCGAAAATATCAGAGCGATGAACATTCTTAAGACAGTTCGGCCAGCATACTCAGGCAAGTGGCTTGGATCCAGGCTGATTTTTATTTGATTTCCAAGATCATAGGGAGTGGACATTTTAGATATGGACCAGCTAATGCCAAAGATTATAGATAGGATTACAGTTAGTATAAGAATATCCCATATATTAGGAATATAATTGCGACTATTTTTTATATTTTCTTTTGACCAAAAGAATAGCATCGATAATACTACTTACAAAGTTAATCTATAGCGCACATTTAATTGCCTATAGAGTCCTGAGATTGTTCCTACTAGGAGCATTAAGCTTTTGAACAGAATAGCCTTATGGCCAGTTTAAGTCAAATCACCTATAATTTGGGTAGTTTATTATTTGATATGTGGTTATATTAGTAGGTCCTAAATTAATAATTAAACTTAGGCCGTGAAGCTTAAAAAACAGAGGTTAGTTTGTGATCTTGCTCGATACAGAATTTGGGAAAAGGTTATTGAAAGAGGAGACTAGTCTCCTTTATGAAAATCAGTTTTATTTACAGAATTCTTCTGCTCTAGTAATTGGAGATTCTAGATATTTAGAATGTTTACAGGTTGCTGGAGGCATTAATGTATGTGAAGTTGCCGGAAATGTTACTACTGAAAAAAGTATAGTCTCACGTTTTGATAAATTGGCTGTAGATCAAGAAAGTAAACAAATTGTTTATTTGCCACATGTTTTAGAAGATCATGTAAATCCTCATGAAATTTTACGTGAAACATATAGGATATTAGAGCCTGAAGGCATAGCTTTAATTACAACTTTGAATCCAGTTGGAATGCTCTCATTACCAAGATTAACAAATAAAATATTTAAATCAGGCTACAAAACCTATAATATGTTCTCGGCATTAAAGCTTAAAGACTGGCTAAGAGTTTTAGGTTTTGAGGTATTTAGCTTCCAACCTTATTACTACGCATTACCTTTAACTTACAATATTGTGTTTATGTATCCTGGCCGTAAGTTATTTAAGAATGAGCTTAAAGTGCCTTTTAGTCATCTTGCTTATCTTATGATAGTCAGTAAGCGTAATTCAACGATGACACCGATAAAAATTACAGCTCAAGAGCGAGAGTTAGCAGGGGCTGTATTGGAGACTTGAGCAAATGGTAGATTTAATAGAAATATACACCGATGGGTCTTGTTTAGGTAACCCTGGAGCCGGTGGATGGGCAGCGTTATTGAAATGTAGAGATACTGAAAAAATGCTCTCTGGTGGTCAGGCTACAACTACAAATAACCAAATGGAGTTATTGGCAGCACTCAAGGGATTGAGAGCAATAAACAAACCATCTGATGTAAAAGTTATCACAGATTCTAAATATCTGAAAAATGGTATGACAGAATGGATTGAAGGCTGGAAAAAAAAGAATTGGAGAACAGCTGCAGGAAAACCAGTTAAGAATAAAGAGCTATGGGTGGATTTAGACTCAATTGTTGAGTTTCACAATAGTGTTGAATGGGAATGGGTTAAGGCTCATGCAGGACATGAAGATAATGAAAGAGTTGATGATCAGGCACGTTCTGAAGCTGAAAAATTCATATAAATTAAGAGGTTTAGATTGCGTAAAATTGTATTAGATACGGAAACTACAGGATTATCTGCCGCAAAAGGCCATAGAATAACCGAAATTGGTTGCTTGGAGATCATTGATAGGAAGATTACGGGTAATACTTTTCAGACATACCTTAACCCTGAGCGTGAGCTTGATGAGGCAGCTGCAAGGATTACAGGTCTAAATCTGGACTTTCTTTCTGATAAGCCACTATTTAGTGACGTTGTTGATGACTTTCTAGACTTCATCAAAGGAGCAGAGCTAATTATTCACAATGCATCTTTTGATGTTGGATTTTTAAATGCTGAATTAAAGAGAATGAAGCATCATTGGGGAGATATTGAAAAGCATACAACTATATTAGATACTCTTGCTGTTGCGAGGAAGAAGCACCCTGGTCAACGAAACAACCTAGATGCTTTGTGTCAAAGGTACAATGTAGATAATAATCATCGTGAGTTTCATGGCGCATTATTAGATTCAGAAATTCTTGCTGAAGTATATTTGGCTATGACCGCAGGCCAGGCTAGCTTAACACTTTCTGCTGCAAGTGTTGATGCCACTCTTTCAGATCCCAAAAAGCTACATGATTCATTTTTGGATACGAAGTTAGATTTATGTGTTATTACACCCTCAACAGAAGAACTCTCAGAACATAATAAGTTTGTTGACATTCTTGAATTAGGTGAATATGAGAACTCCTTATGGAGTAAATAGCCATAATGATATAGAATTACACCCTAAAATTACCCTCAAATTGCACGTTACCAAGGCGTTTTATGAAAAATATAAGGAATTTTTCCATCATAGCTCATATTGATCATGGGAAATCAACACTCGCAGATCGATTTATTCAACTATGTGGTGGTTTAAGTGATAGAGAAATGAAGAGCCAAGTTTTAGATAGCATGGATCTTGAGCGTGAGCGAGGCATAACAATTAAAGCTCAAAGCGTTTCACTTAATTATCAAGCAAAAGATGGCGAGATCTATCAGCTTAATTTTATAGACACACCAGGGCATGTTGATTTTTCTTATGAAGTCTCCAGATCTTTGGCTGCTTGTGAAGGTGCGCTATTAGTAGTTGATGCAGCTCAGGGAGTTGAAGCACAAACTGTAGCAAATTGTTACACTGCTATTGAACAAAATTTAGAAGTTTTACCAGTATTAAATAAAGTTGATTTGCCACAATCTGAACCAGAGCGAGTAATTACTGAAATTGAAGAAATTATTGGTATCGATGCAGCTGAAGCTATACGAATAAGTGCTAAAAGTGGGTTGGGCGTTGAAGACTTGCTAGAAAATTTAATTCAAGTTATCCCCGCGCCGATTGGAGATGCTGATGCACCATTACAGGCCTTAATTATAGATTCATGGTTGATAGCTATTTGGGGGTGGTATCTCTAGTTAGAATAAAAAATGGTCAAGTTCGCAAAGGTGATAAGATCATGATGATGTCTACAGGTAGAAGCTACCAAGTAGATGACCTGGGCATATTCACTCCCAAACGCATTTCAAAACCAATGCTAAGTTCAGGACAGGTAGGTTATATTATTTCTGGAATAAAAGACATTGAAGGGGCTCCAATTGGCGATACTATAACGCTAACAAGAAATCAAGCTGAAAATACTTTACCAGGGTTTGAAAAAGCTCAACCTAAAGTGTTCTCAGGATTGTTTCCAGTTGAGTCAGATGATTACGAAGCCTTTAGGGAAGCACTTTCAAAACTTAGATTAAATGATTCGTCATTATTTTATGAGCCGGAATCATCGACTGCATTGGGTTTTGGATTCAGATGTGGATTTCTTGGTTTGTTACATATGGAAATAATTCAAGAACGACTTGAACGTGAGTATAACTTAAATCTTATAACTACAGCGCCTACGGTAGTGTATGAGGTTGTTACAACTCAAGATGAAATTATTAAAGTTGATAATCCTTCAAAATTGCCAGAGATAAGTAATATAAAAGAAATAAGAGAACCCATTGTGCATGCAACGATGCTTATGCCACAAGATTATGTTGGTAACATTATGACGTTGTGTATTGAGAAACGTGGAGTACAAAAAAATATTCGTTATTTAGGTAATCAAGTTTCTCTTGAATTTGAATTGCCTATGAATGAAGTGGTTTTAGATTTTTATGACAGATTGAAATCAATAAGTAGAGGGTTTGCATCTTTAGATTATCATTTCTTAAGGTATCAAACAGATTCTTTAGTTAAACTAGATATACTAATTAATAATGAGAAAGTTGATGCTTTAGCATTAATTGTACATAGAGACAAAGCTTTAAATAAAGGCCGCGATCTGGCATCAAAAATGAAAGAACTCATTCCTCGGCAAATGTTTGATGTTGCTATTCAAGCAGCATTAGGCTCACAGATAGTAGCTAGAACAAATGTGAAAGCGTTGAGAAAAAATGTCACCGCAAAATGTTATGGCGGAGATATTACCAGAAAGAAAAAGTTATTAGAAAAGCAAAAAGCTGGTAAAAAAAGAATGAAAAACATTGGAAGTGTTTCTATACCACAAGAAGCTTTTCTTGCTGTTCTTAAAGTAGATAAGGATAAGAAATGATATTTGAATTAATTTTAGTCTCAGTAGTAATCCTTACAGGGCTAGTAACTCTATATGACAGAATTGTATTTTTACGATTCAAAAAAGTTAATTCTGGAGAATACCAACAAGGGATAATTAGAGAATACTGTGTGTCTTTTTTCCCGGTATTACTCTTAGTTCTAGTTTTCAGGAGTTTTCTTGCAGATCCATGGAGGATCCCTTCAGGCTCAATGAAACCAACCTTGCTGGAAGGCGATTTTATTGTTGTCAATAAGTTTAAATATGGCTTGAGATTACCAGTAGTAGGTACGAAAGTTCTAGAGATAGGAACTCCTGAACGGGGTGATATTGTTGTTTTCAAAAATAAAAAATTGGGAATGGTAATGATTAAAAGGGTTGTTGGTATTCCAGGTGATCATATTCAATACTCAGATAATAAACTTTTTGTTAATGATAAAGAAATGCTTACAAATAATACTGGAATTGAACAAGATCATATTATTGATTATGGAGTTTCAGTTCCTGTACTCAAGAAAGAAGAAAATCTTCTTGGAGTAAAACATGACATATATGTTAGAGAAGGTCATGGTGATATGAAATATAATATTGAAGATATCGTGGTTCCTGAAGGACACTATTTCATGGTTGGAGACAACCGCAACAATAGTAATGATAGTCGATATTGGGGGCTGGTATCTGAGAATGATTTACTTGGTAAAGCTTTGCTCACTGTATTAAGTTGGGATAATACTTATAAAGATATTAGATGGTCTAGATTTGGCAAAGTGATAAAATAAAATGACTGATTTATTAGCGTTTGCTAAAAATAAACTAGGATATGAATTTGCAGATACGCAGAATCTAATTTTAGCATTGAGCCACAAATCTATTGGTGCAAAAAATAATGAGAGATTAGAATTTTTTGGCGATAGTATTTTGAGTTATGTTATTGCAGAGATTCTCCTAGAGACATTTCCTAAGGCTAATGAAGGTCAATTGACACGAATGAGAGCACATTTAGTTTGTAAGGATACATTAACTATAGTTGCAAAAGAGTTGGAAATTGACAAGCATATTATTCTAAGTAATAGTGAAACAAGAACTGGTGGTCATCAACGAAGTTCAATTCTTGCTGATGCCTTAGAAGCTGTTATGGCTGCAATTCATAGAGATTCTTCAATTGGTGATATAAAAAGGATCATTAAACAGTGGTTTTTTAGTCATATAGAAAAATTAAAAGAAAGTGACCGATGCAAGGATTCTAAAACACAATTACAAGAATATTTACAATCATTTGGTGAAGAACTACCTAAATATAATGTTGTGAGAACAACAGGTCCAGCCCATCAACAAATTTTCCATGTTGAATGTAAATTAGGAAATAGTAAAATTAAGTTCATTGGTGTGGCTGATGGTCGTCGAAAAGCAGAGCAAATGGCAGCGGAAGAAGCCTATATATATTTAAAAGAGAGTAAACAAAAAAAATGACAACAAAATGTGGATTCATAGCTATAGTGGGAAGACCTAATGTTGGTAAATCAACATTGATTAACAATATCATTGGGCAGAAAATAAGTATAACTACAAGAAAACCTCAAACTACTAGAAATAATATACTAGGTGTTAAAACTGTTGGTGATGAACAATTGGTTTTTGTTGATACTCCAGGCATGCACGTGAATGAACCAAGAAATTTAAATCGTACAATGAATAAAACAGCAGCTTCTGCTTTACGTGATGTAGATGCAGTTGCTTTTGTTGTTGAATGTAATCGTTGGAATGATGATGATGAATTGGTATTGGAAAAAGTAAAAAAGAAAAATTGCCCAATAATTTTGCTGCTCAACAAAGTGGACAAAATAGCCAATAAAGGTGATGTTTTAACTTTTATAAGTTTAATGCAAGAAAAATTAAATTTTCACAGCATAATACCAATATCTGCAGTAAAGGGAACTCAAGTTGATAGATTCTTAACGTTGTTGTCAGAGATCATCCCTGAATCACCGCATTATTTTGAAAAAGAACAGATAACTGATAAAAATTTATCGTTTCAAATACAAGAGCTTATTCGCGAAAAATTATTTATCTGTCTAGGCGATGAATTGCCATATTCACTTACTGTAATCGTAGAAAAAATAGAAGATACTGAAAAATTATTAAGAGTTAATGCCTTAATAATGATTGAGCGAGCTGGTCAGAAAAAAATCGTAGTTGGTGCTAAAGGTGAAAATCTTAAAAAAGTTGGAACACAATCAAGGATGGAGCTGGAAAACATACTGGGTAAAAAAGTCTATATCGGTTTGTGGGTGAAAGTTAAAGATAACTGGGCTGATAATGATAAGTTATTGAAACAATTCGGGATTAGTGACATTTAAATTAGGTGAAATATTGTTAATAAGCGCGTATGTGCTGCATACAAGGAAGTATAGAGAAACAAGTCTTTTGGTTGATTTTTTCACCAAGACACAAGGTAAGATATCATGTGTAGCTAACGGTGCACGTAGACCTAAGAGCCAATTTAATGGGTTGATTCAGCCATTTCAGCCACTATTAATTTCATGGAAAGGTAAAAGAGACCTTCATACATTAGTTTATGCGGAGCAAGAAAGGCATGTGCCTGATATGTATTCAACCAATATATTTAGTGCATATTATTTAAATGAACTACTGATGAAATCACTGGCAAAAGAAGATCCATATGAGGATTTATTTCTGATATACGATCAAACTCTTGATTTCATGCAGAACAAAAAAGAAGAAATTGATTTTATAATAAGAATATTTGAGATAAATTTAATGAAAAACTTAGGCTATAACTTACCACTAAACTATGATATCGAAGGCCTTCCAATTGATGATAAGGCTAGATATGAGTATAAGCATGAGCAGGGATTTATTAAAAGTACAGAAGGATATTTAGGTGAAGCCTTAAAGTTTCTAGATCAATGTCAATATAATAAATCTCATCTCCTTGCACAAAAAAAATTGATGCGCCAAGTTATTGCAAATATTCTAGGGCATGAATTATATACACGAAAAGTTTATTCAAAAATATTAGGTTATGTACAATGAGTATTTATGGTGTGGGTGTTGATTTGGTTAATATTGACCGTGTGAGGAAAGTTTGGGACAAATATGGAATTAAGTTTGCCAACCGCATCCTTTCGGAATTAGAGAAAGAAAGATTAAAAAATGTTAAAGATAGTGCATTATTTATTGCTAAATGTTTTGCTGTAAAAGAAGCTGTGGCAAAATCATTAGGAGTAGGATTTAGGAATGATGTTTTTTTAACAAATATCTCCTATACACAAAATGAATTAAAAAAACCAATTATACAGTACCATGGTGTAACTTTAGATTTTGTAATAAGAGAGAACATCACAACGACTCATATTAGTGTTGCAGACGAGCCTCCACAGGTGCTGGCATATGCTATTTCTGAAATTACCACTTGATATCGTTCTTCTTAAGATGTTAAAACTAGGTTTGATTAGACGCTTGGGAAATTATATCAGACAGCCCCTGTTCAAGGAAAGCTGCCTGATATTGTGTATTTAAGAGCTTTTCTGCAATAGAGCAATAGATTCAGCATGTTTTGTGTGAGGAAACATATCAATAAGACTTGTTTTCTCGAGTATATAACCGTGCTTATTACATAAATAATCGATATCTCTTGATAGAGTCGCAATATTACAAGAGACATAAACAATTTTGTCTGGCATGATTGCAAGGTTTTCACAAATTGCTTTAGCTCCTGCTCTTGATGGGTCAAGCAACATTTTATTTGGCTTTTGTTTGATGATTTTAATTGGCAAATTTTCATTTAAATCAGCAGCTATAAACTGAGCATTGGTTATACCATTATCTTTAGCATTTCTACTTGCTCGTGCAACCATTTGCTCACAACCTTCAACACCAATTACAGATTTAACCTGTTTTCTTGCTATTGGTAAGCTGAAATTACCAATACCACAGTATAAATCAAGAATTACGTCATCTTTTTGTAGATCAAGCCATTCAAGTGCGCGAGCAATCATTTTTCTATTTATTTGAGGATTGATTTGTGTGAAATCACTAGGATGAAATTTTAATCTAACATCGTAATCTTCCAAATAATAATCTAGATATGGTTTATGATCTTCAGGGGCAATTTTTATTATAGTTTTTGGGCCTTTACTTTGAGTATATATGTGTAAATCATGAGTAATAGAAAATGCTTTGATTTTTTCTATATCACTATCAATAAAGGGGCTTAAATGGCGGATTATAATGGCTTTAATATCATCACCACATGATATTTCAATTTGTGGTATTTCGCGCTTTAAGGATAAGGATTCAACAAGCTCTGCAAGAGTTGTTATGTTTCTTGAAAACCATACATTTAAAATATTACACGATTTCAAGTCTGCTACATAGCGACTTTGTTGTTCGCGAAAACCAAGAAGAACACGGCCTTTTTTATCAACATATTTGCAGCTTAACCTGGCTTTATTTCTGTAGTTCCAGAGTGGACCCTCAATGGTTTTAGCGACATTCACCGGTGTGGTTTTACCAAATTTTTCAATTTGTTCGAGTAATGACTTTCTTTTAGTGTTTATTTGGACTTGATTGTTCATGTGTTGCAATGAGCATCCACCACAGGTCCCAAAGTGTTCACATTCAGGCGTTTCACGAAGGTCTGATTTAACTTTAATATTGCATGCAATACCTTCTGAGTAGCTGGACTTATTTACAGTAATTAAGGCATCTACCGTTTCTGTTGGGAGAGCATTATCAATAAATATTGTTTTACCATTATCTAGCTGGGCTACACCACGACCTTCATGGGAAAGGTTATCTACACGTAAATCATTGATCTGTTTGCTTCTCATTATTGTTCCAATTTTCTAAAAATTCATTAAAATGGGTTTTGTTTTCCTGTTCTAGGTATGAACGCAGAGTTAAATGTTCTTCCTCGATGTTTAGCGCACTATTATGATTTCTGATTCTAGAGAATGCAAGATAAGTAAGATAAGTATTTAGTACATCTGTTTCACAATAGTCTCTAATTGTTTTAATTTCACCCTTAGCATACATATCCATTACCATATTGCCATCTAAGCCCATCTTCCCAGGAAAGCCTAGTCCCATGGCAATATCATTGAGAGGTGCATTTGCACGCGGCTGATGCATTGATAATGAATCCATAACATCGATATGTCGTTGATGATATCTATTTTGATAGTTATTCCACTTAAAGTTACTATCAAAAAATCCTTGATCCCAATATTTAGTTGAAGATACTTGGTGGAGCAAAGCTCGATGGTTAAGTACTGGTAAATCAAATCCTGTACCATTCCACGATACTAATACCGGAGCATACTTATCAAGACCAGTAAAAAAGCGTTCAATCAGCTCTTTCTCTGAGCTGCTTTCATCTCCTAAAGACCATACTTTAATATTGTCTTGGTCGCGTATTAAAACTGAGATGGCAACAACCTGATGCATGTATTGAGGAAGGAATCCAGAAGGGTATGGATTGCCATTGATGGATTGTTGTTGCTTATGTATGCTGATCATAGCCTTCATAATAGAATAAGGGTCTAACTCATCATTTATCTTAAAATTTTCTCTTCCTATCTTACAGTCAGGAACAGTTTCAATATCAAATATCATTACGGACATATTGTTACCTTATTTGCTAACTATGGTTGACTTTGGTATCCATCTAGAGTATCAAATGTTAGCAGCCTATAAAATATTTAATAGGTTTGTCTTTAAAATTGGGAGCTTATGGCCTGGATGTTATTGAGAATTATTTTAGCTATTTTTCTAAATGGTTGCGTTATTTTTTCAGTGTCTGCGCTCGAGGATAAGCCTAGGATTGCCCTTCTTACAAATAAATATTATACCAAGGAAGCTGAAAAACTAAGTTCAGAAATAGTTAAAATTCAAAATGCTGAAATTGATATAAAGTTTGTAGGTTATGACTTTTCTCCATGTAGCATAGATGAGGATCTTAGAAGCTATGATTTGATCGTATCACTAGGGCGCCGTGGACTACAGAGAGCACTTTGTTACGATCGTGAAAACCCTATATATAGTATTTTCATTTCAAAAAGCCATTACAAATCAACGTTAGCTAAATATAATAGTAGCCAACTGGAAGCTAAAAATAAAAAACAAATTAGTGCACTATATATAGAGCAGTCAATAAATAATCATGCATTATTTTTGAAGGCAGTGTCTAAATTTATGCATGAGCCTCTTAGAGCAGGTGTGATCCTGGGGGAAAACACTGTAAATTCAAAAGAGGAGATCTTGGAAAGTTCAGCTAAGCTTGGTATAGATCTTGAAATATATGAAGTTAGTGAGTCAGAAGAACCAGCTGATGTTTTGAAGTCATTACTTGCAGAGCATAATTTAATTTTGGCCATACCTGATTATGGGGTTTTTGACAAACATAATGCTAGAGGAATGTTAATGTTAGCTTTTGCAAACCATATTCCAGTAATTGGTTATAATCAGGCAACGACTAGAAGTGGTGCATTAGCCTCTTTATACACACCGAAGTATAAGCAAATAAGGGAGGCATCTACAATCATAGCTAAAATAATAAAAGGAAAACCTCTTATATTGCCAGAAGAAAAGCATCCTGATGCCTTTTCTATTGCTATAAATAATACAGTTAAGAATCGATTAATGCCTGAATTAGCTAATTCCTCTG
>Ga0066606_10000169_pt1 | contig 39591 bp, 35 predicted proteins | sample SaaInlV_DNA_100m_FD_60386 | JGI IMG/M metagenome (GOLD analysis project Ga0066606, IMG submission 60386) | Marine microbial communities from expanding oxygen minimum zones in the Saanich Inlet - SI075_LV_DNA_100m | ecosystem: Environmental > Aquatic > Marine > Unclassified | place: British... | reverse complement strand
TTCATGATACCTCTGCTTAGGTACACCAATGACTCTAATAAGCTTGTTTTTCATATCTTTCATTCCATCAACATAATCAACGATGGAAAAATCAACAATGCTATAATATAGTGCATTAACGGTAAAATCACGGCGCCAAACATCATCATCCAGGGTTCCGTAAACATTATCCCTAGTAACTATTTGGTTTGACTCTAGATCTCCGGCACGGAAAGTGGCTACTTCAATAGTTTCATCATAGAAATAAATGTGTGCCAGCCTAAACCTCTTACCAATCAGTCGACAATTAGCAAACAAACGCTTAATTTCCCATGGCCTAGCATCAGTTGCCACATCAAAATCTTTAGGAGTTATGCCTAGAAGCACATCCCTAATACCACCACCGACTAAATATGCCTTATAGCCTTTCTTCTTTAAGCGATAAAGCACTTTTAAGGCATTTGGGCTTATATTAGCTCTAGACACGCTGTGTTGCGCCCTAGGCACAACTATTGGCTTATTGCTATTACCACGCTTTATAAAAGATTTAAAACCATTCACTAACTTACTTAACATACTAAAATATCTCATTGAGTATATGAACGCCCATGAATCAGATCTTTGAAAGGAGTCCACTTAACTAACATTTGTAAAAGTTTCTGACAAACTCATCTATATTCTATATATAGTAGGATTGGATATTAACATGACCAAGGTAAAAAGTAAGCTTCTAGCCTTTTCCATGATAGAATTGCTAATTGTAATAGCTATTATAGGAATTATTTCTGCAATTGGTGCCCCATCTTATGTTGAATATGTAAGAAAAACTAAAGTTAAACTGGCATATCAAGATGCAAAAGCGGCCCAAACAAAACTTACAGCCATATATGCTAAAAGCGGCAGCCTAACTAAAGTTAATAGCAAAAGCTACCAAAATTCCGCCGAAAGAACCTATGATTTTCTTAATCCATCTTCTGAATACGTATCATCCATAGTTATAACTAATGGAGTAATCAACATAACTGTTGATAGCAATAAAGTAGGGATTAGTGGTGACGCTAACATATACCTGTCTTTAAGCTCTGATGGTATTTGGGTATGCTCAGCATCATCGATTCTTTTACCATTCTTGATAAACTGTGAAGCTACAGCAGGTGGAGGATAATATGCCAAGATCTAAAGGAATCAGCTTGGTTGAACTACTTGCAGTTATTGCAATGGTTGGCATTATGTCTGGGTTTGCTTATCCAGCTTATAGAAAGTATGTAGTTAAAGCAGACTTGACTCAAATTTATTCAAACGGTATAGCTATTAGGGCTCTTGTTGCTGATGAGCTAATTGAAGTAGGACAAAGTGATTTTACTGGTATTAGCATTGGCGCACAATCCCATCCGGCAGCAGATACAATTACTATCTCAAATGGTGTTATAACAATGGTTAGCACCTTAAAAGTTGATGGCAGCCCAGTTACTATTATAATGACACCGAGTTACTCTAATACTATTATTTCATGGGAATGCACGACAACCAATGAAGATCTATACGAGTACTTACCAAAAGATTGCCATAACCTTGAGCCGACTCCTGCCGAGGAAGAATAGAAACTAGAACTTCAGGAAATGCTTTGCAAACATATCAAAATATTTCTTTTATAATATAAAGTATCAATTCCAAACTGCTTCAGCTATTTTTTGACCTGAGTGTATTTTCAACTATCTCTATTTGGTAGAGTCATGCCTAGCAATTGAGGCTAGAATCTCTGCTATGGCTTGCTCTGGCCCTTCCCATGCTTCAATTTTAACCCATTTTCCATCTTCAAGATCTTTATAGTGCTCAAAGAAATGTGCAATTCTGCTTAAAGTATGTGGGTGCACATCTTGTGGTGAATGTATTTGAGAGTATAAAGGACTGATCTTGTTTATAGGTACTGCCAATATCTTACAATCTTTTCCTGACTCATCTGTCATTTGCAGCATACCAACTGGCCTGGTAGTTATTACAGAGCCTGGAATCAAAGGCTGCGGGCATAACACAAGAACATCAAGCGGATCACCATCTTCACTGAGGGTCTCAGGCACGTAGCCATAATCACAAGGATAACGCATAGAAGTGCCCATAAATCTATCAACAAATACTCGCCCTGAGTCTTTATCAACTTCATATTTTACTGGCTCACTATTAGCTGGTATTTCAATAATTACATTTACTTCTTGGGGAGTATTTTCACCAATAGACACTTCTTTAAACATTTAATCTACCTTTTATGTGTAATTCCACTAAATAAGTCTTAAATTAGTAGCTGGATTATAAGCTAGATAATAAACATCTGCAATTTGATTTGCACAATCCTAGATAAGGCTGAGTAATTTTGTTAAGCTGGTTGCCTCAAATTTATATTGCAGAGCCTACCATGATTTTAGAATCTAAGCCCAACAGCAAGGTCTTAAGTGTATTTTCCCTGGTTATGATTAATGTCATAGCTGTCGATAGCTTAAGGACTTTATCATTCGGTGCAAAACTGGGTACTAACTTAATATTTTATTATGCAATATGTGCACTATTTTATTTTATACCTGTAGGGCTTATAACGGCTGAACTTGCCACAACCTGGCCAAAACGAGGTGGAATCTATGTATGGGCCAAAGAAGCATTTGGTATTAAAACTGGGTTTCTTGTAGTTTGGCTGCAGTGGATCTATAACGTAATCTGGTATCCAACTATTTTAGGTCTGGTGGTTGGCATTGCTTCATACTTAATTGATCCCTCTCTTAGCCAAAATAAAAATTTCATTTGCCTTAGTGTCGTATCTTTATTTTGGATTGCAACTATTCTGAACCTATTCGGTTTAAAAGTATCCAGCATCATTAGCACCATTGGCTCTATCTTTGGAACACTATTACCAATGTTTATTATTATTGGCCTTGGCTTTACCTGGATTTTTGGTACTAAATCCAGCATAACATGGGATATTATCCCTAAAATAAATTCTCTCTCAGATACCACTCTAATGGTAACAGTAATGTTTGGTTTAGTTGGTCTAGAAATGTCTGCCGTACATGCTCAAGATGTTAAAAATCCTAGCCGCGATTACCCAGCAGCACTATTAATTTCAGGAGTGCTTATACTTTTCACATTAGTTATTTCATCACTTATGATTGCTCTAGTTGTCCCGGCACAAGAACTAAATATAATAATTGGCATCATGCAAGGATTAAAAATATTTTTTGAATATATCAATATGCCTCAAATGCTACCAGTGTTTGGTAGTTGTGTGATATTAGGTGCTTTGTGCAGTGTTTCAACATGGATTTTAGGACCAGCTAAAGGACTATTAGCTGTAGCCGCTGATGATCATGGACTGCCAAGCTTTTTTGCTAAAACTAATAAATATGGTGCACCAGTAAACATTCTTTTACTACAATCTGTAATTGTTACCATTTTATCAGCTCTGTATATCCTATTAGCCGAGGTTGAAACCGCCTATCTACTGCTAACCCAATTAACTGCAATTTTGGCCCTAATTATGTACATAATTATGTTTTCTAGTGCTGTTTGGCTACGTAAAAAAGCACCTAATAAAAAGCGCCCATTTAAAATAGCAGGTGGAAAATTTGGTATGGCGATTACTGCAGGATCAGGTATTACGATCTGTTTATTTGCAATGTTAGTGAGTTTTTTACCACCTTCACAGCTCTATATAGAGAACCATGCTCAATACTCTACAATTTTGGTTATTGGAACAATAATTTTTATCTTACCTGCTCTATTTATTAAAAGAAAAGGAAAGTGAACTCTCTTTGGCTTCGCGCATAGCACGCTCTTTCTCTGTTGGCGCTGAGCATAACAAAACGTATGGCGAGGTGCTCAGCTGCTGAGCAATATCTTCAACAAATAATCCATCACCCCATAGGGTGACATAATTACCAACATGCGCTGAAGTTATATTTTCTAAGCTTATAGCAATCATATCCATTGCCACCTGCCCAATAATATGTGCCCGCTCTCCATTAATTACTACAGGTATTGGCGCATTTTGTAACCAATGGTATCCATCACCATACCCGATAGAAACAATACCAATTCTCAAATCTTTTTGGGCGGTATAGTGTGCACCATAACCAACCTTTTGCCCTTTCTTGATCACATAGGTGCTAATTAATTGTGACTTTAATGTCATAGCTGGCTCAAGGTTTAAATCAGTAGCACACTTGTCTGAAAATGGGGATACTCCATATAGCATTAACCCAGGTCTTATCCAGGTTTCAATTGTATTAGGATAATTCAATATTCCTGCAGAATTGCTTATACTGACAGGATAATCATATTTTTTTATTAACTTCGTAAATATGTCTAGCTGAGCTTTGGTACTAACATCATCACACTCATTTGCCTTAGCATAGTGCGTCATTATCCCTTGAATACTAATACTACTAGCTTCCAACCTATTAATAACTGTATCTATTTCATTTGGTTGAAATCCAAGTCTGTTAAATCCAGTATTAACCTTCACCCAAACTTTAACAACAGAACTAGTGTCTTTTAAAAGATCAAGTTGGATACTGTGATGAACAACAACCGTAATGTCATATTTAACCACTAACCTCAATGCGTTTAATGAAAGGATCCCTTGCATCAATACTATTGGCTTAGTGATCTGATTTTTCCGCAAGGTTATGGCTTCATCTAAAGTTGCTACTCCGAATGCATCTGCTAGATGAAAGGCTTTTGCAGCAAGAACCAAACCATGTCCATAAGCATTAGCTTTTACCATGGCCATAACTTTAGTATTTGGAGAAGACTCCCTTACCATTTGCAAATTATACTTTAATGCATTCTTATTAACTGAAACTATTAGACGCGCCACTTGCTACCTGCTCTGTAAATGGTGTTTCATGCTGTGAAGCATAGTTTTCAAATCTTGAATATTGCCCTAAAAATGTAAGTTTAACTGTTCCTATTGGGCCATTTCTTTGCTTTGCTACAATTATTTCTGCAGAGCCTTTGTTAGAACTTTCTTTATTATAGACTTCATCACGATAAATAAATATTATCAAATCTGCATCTTGCTCAATTGCACCAGATTCACGTAAATCTGACATCATAGGCCTTTTATCTGGCCTTTGTTCAAGACCTCGATTTAATTGAGATAGGGCTATTACTGGAACATTTAACTCTTTTGCAAGTGCTTTTAACGATCTTGATATTTCTGAAATCTCTCCAGTCCTATTTTCAGATGTCCCTGGTACACGCATCAATTGCAAATAATCTAAAACAATAACACCTAATTCGCCATGATCTTTTACTGCTCTTCTTGCTCTAGCACGAACTTCAACAGGAGATAATGCCGCACTATCATCTATTAATATTTTTTTCTCTGACATCATTGATATTGCAGAGGATACTCGCGGCCAATCACCATCTGTTAATCTGCCAGTTCTAAGTTTTTGTAATTCAATTCTACCTAAAGATGATAACATCCGCATTGCAAGCTGCTCTGATGGCATCTCCATACTGAAAATCAGAATACTTTTATCCGTTTTCATCCCCATATACTCTGCAATATTCATAGCTAAAGTAGTTTTCCCCATTGATGGACGTCCGGCTACGATCACTAAATCTGCTTTTTGGAATCCTGAGGTTAACTCATCCAGCTCTTTAAATCCGGTTGAAGCACCAGTTATTGGATCATCAGACTCATAAAGCTCTTCAATTTTTTCAACTGTCCTAGCTAAAATATTAGCGATTATATCTGGACCTTTATTTGCAGTTGAAACATCCTCACGACTCTTCTCTGCTATTGCAAAAACTTTGCTTTCAGCTTCATCTAATACTTGAAGTGCATTTCGACCTTTAGTTTCAAAACCTGAGTCAATAATATCACCACCAGCTTCAATCAACTGTCGTAAAATGAATCGTTCTTTAATAATAGTTGCATATGCTTTAATATTAGCTGCACTTGGTGTATTTTTTGCTAATTGGCTAAGATAAGCCAGATTATTATCACTACCACCATCCTTTTGTGCAATAGCCTCTGAAACTGTAATAACATCAAGAGGTTTATCAGTTCTAATTAACTCTGACATAATCTGGAAAATAGCACGGTGATCAGGTCGATAAAAATGATCTTCTAAAAGAATTTCACTTATTTTACTCCAAGAACTATTATCCAGCATCAACCCACCAAGAACTGCTTGCTCAGCTTCAATTGAATGAGGAGGGATCCTTAAATTTTCAATCTTTCTATTGTCTTGCTCCATTTAATCCTCTTAACTAACTTCTTGGGATGTATATTTAGCTAACCTAAATAATAAGTAGTGGTAACTATATTAACATTTCTTCGCAATACAAAAAAAGGCCTCATTTGAGGCCTTTTTTCAATTATAGTTAGTAGGTATAATTATTCACCAGTAACTTTAACTATTATCTTAGCTTCAACCTCACCATTATTTAGTAAGACTTTAACTTCATGTTCACCAGCAGAACGAATAGGGCCAAGATCCAATTGTAACTCTTGTTTACTAACTTCTATCTGTTTAGCTGCTAAAGCACTAACAATTTCGCCAACACCTAATGAACCATAAAGATTACCTTCATCACTAACTTTTGCAGTGATTTCGACAACAACACCATCCAAAGTCTTTGCACGCTCTTGATTTGCTAATGACTTGTCAGTTGCAACTTTTTCAAACTCTGCTTTTTTCTCATTGAAAAAAGCTAAGTTATCAGGTGTCGCGAGTACAGCTTTACTGTTTGGTATTAGGTAGTTACGGCCATAGCCAGATTTAACTTCAACTTCTGAACCCAAATCACCAAGACGTTTAATTTTTTCAAGTAAAATAACTTTCATAATTACCTCCTAGTGCTGATCAGAAAATGGCAACAAGGCAATAAATCTTGCTAGCTTGATTGCTTTAGCTAATTGACGCTGATAACGTGGTTTTGTTCCAGTTATACGACTTGGCACAATTTTACCATTTTCAGTTATATAATTTTTTAAAACATTGATATCTTTATAATCAATATTTACTGTTTTAGATTCTGTGAATCTACAAACTTTTTTTCTAAAATTAGACATTTACATTTACCCTCTTAGCTATCTTCTTTGGATTTTTCATCAGTAACAGCAGCAGCAGTAGTAGTTGTAGTAGCTGTAGTAGTTGTCGCTGCTGGACTGCTTGTACGATCGCTTCTATAACTAGAGCGATGATCTCTTCTTTCTTCTTTTTCTTCTTTAAATAATGGTGAACGTTCAATTTCAGCTTTCTTTTTTTGAAGAACAAGATGCCTTAATACTGCATCATTGAATTTAAAGATACTGGTTAGCTCTTCCAAAGTTTCTTTAGCACATTCAACGTTCATAAGAACATAGTGTGCTTTGTGTAGCTTTTGAATTTGATAAGCTAATTGGCGACGGCCCCAATCTTCCAATCTATGTACTTTACCATTGGAATTTTCGATTAATGCACGATAACGTGTAATCATAGAAGGAACTTGTTCACTTTGATCTGGGTGAACAATGAAGACGATTTCATAATGTTTCATGTATTTTCCCCTTTCGGATTTTAAGAAAGCCCTCCAACTTTAGGTTGGGAGCAAGGAGTAGTAGTGCCGTATTGTATTAAATGAGTATCGATATTTCAAGTAATTAAGTTAAATTTAAGCCCTATAACATGCTCATTTCACTCATATTTCACAATTAGCATTAAATAATACAAATATACCCGAATTATGAGGGGCTAATATTTTCATTTCTTGTTACAACTAGCTTATATCGGGGCTGATGCTTTTGTTCAAATTAGCTCTTTAAATAATTATCTATAACTGCAATTTGAATTAATGAAAAAACATTCATAAAATCAAATAACATCAGTAACTACTGAAAAAATCTGGTTATCTGTGGAAAATTTGAAATTTATCGAAGAAGCTATTCTGCTGCCCCCATCTATATTACCTTATAATCTAGGAGTTACTGGTTTCTCTAAAGGTGTGACTGTAATATTTACAGATAAACCATCAACATGATTTTTTATCCTTTTTAAAGCAGGAACAGCAATTTTTATTTTATTTTTAGGAATTATCACTATAATTTTACCGCTTTCAGGGCTCTCACCAGTTTGTAATGAAAATTTTATAAATGGCATTTCAGCTATTGCCACCTCTTGCTTAGCCTTAGATAATTGATACTTAAATTTCTTAACCTCCGTATTTTTCTTTTTTAATAATGCCAATATATATGCATCAGCAAAGCTGATACTATCACTTGCTTTCTCTAAATCTGGCCTACAAATTGGGAGCTTAGCATCAGCGGCACTTGTATTTACCCCTGCGCCGGCACCACCTCCAGCACCAGAAGCACAAATGTTTACAGTTCCATCAACACGCTTAACAGCAACATGAATCTTTGTCTCTGCTATTTTATTAATATTAGGAGCTACTTCTTTGAAAATTTTGTCTGCCATTGCTATTTTATCTGTAAATACAGTTGCTCCAAGTAGTGCGGTTTCTTCGCTTGCCCGTCCCGTGCACATAAACTCAATTCCCAGAGGATAATTATCATCAGAATAGTCGTTATATGTTCCAGCGGCACCCAATATTACCATCGCTTTTCTATAAAGAACCCTCGGACCCAAACTAAACTGTGCAAGATCACTATAGGTATAAACTATATTAGTTGATATTTCAGCTTCAGTTATACCATGCTCAGACAGAATTTTTTGTATTTGCGATGTGTGAGACATTCCACCAAAATCAAAAATTACACCTCCTCTATCATTGGCGATTTCAATAATTTTATTAGCCATATGTGTTTCTCTTAAAATTCTTTTTCCACTAGCTTCCTTAGCGGATAGTCTATCAATGCCCGGAAGATCTGAGGCAAATATAGCTACATTAGATAACCTTAATCTTTTAGCAAGCCAAAACAATCCTTTGTCATGCTCTAACATAGAGTCTGCAAGCTGTTGACACAAATCTTCTGTTAAAGTAAATGGTGCTGCTGAAAGTTTTCCCCTTGCTATAGCTTTATAATCACTTCTTTCAATAAGTTTTCTATGATATTTTTCTATTTCAAAAGCAAAAGCAAAATTTGAAAGATCTTCAGGAGTATTTAAAGGATCATGTTCATATGAAAAAGATATTGGTAAATCAGGGTGTAACTCTCTAATTTTTTTAATTAATTCATTAACCATATTTTGAGCTATAGGATCTGTATGAGCACCTCGAATTGATATTATCTGTGTTGGTTTAATTGGCATTTCAAACTCCATTAAATTAATTATTCTTATAAAAAAATAATGATTTTCACATTTTTCATAGTAAATAAAGTAACATCATTATTTTATGTGCAAATGGTTTTGTTGGCATAATTACATTTTAAAGTTAGACAAAAACACCGTTACTGCTATCACCTACTCGTCGACATATTAATTTTTCTTATTAATTAAGATAAATATAGTAACATATTTGTAATTGACATTCTCCCACCACACATAAGTGATTGAGATCTTACAAGAGTAGCTAATATGTAACATATTCACTCATTAAGTAACTTATCTCATTGAGCTCATGAATTATGCTCTAGATTTAAAACATTTATTGTTCTCAATACATCAGTATTATTTTTATAATCATATGCACTGAATTCAAACTTACTTTGGAAAAATATATTTGCTTTTGATTTCTAACTGCATCTTAGATAGGTTATCGATATGCTATGTGGTACACAATCAACTCTCATGCTCCTAACTATTCTTTATTGTAGGTAATCTATCGTATACATTTAACTCAGCTTAAATCTAGATAATAAATAAGAATTTCAGCATATTTAATAAATTACAACCATCCATAGATACGTGTATGAGCACTTTAAATAATCAGAAATCAGTAAGTTTTATACGACTCTAAAAAATACAAACTAGATATAATAACCTCAGTGCCAATAAGAACTAATTAAATTTGAAGAGGACATAAAATGTTAGGATTAATAAAAAAAGCTTTAGCAAAAGTAGATGATGCCGCTAGTTATTTAGCAGATCTAGTTGTGTCAGAGCCAGAGTCAACTCCAGAAAATACTGATGCAGAAAATATTAAGTTTACAGCAGGTGCTACTACTGGATGCTATGCTGCTACTGGAATCTTATCTGCTGCAATATCTGGCACTGAGCTCCTATCTGCTGCTGGGGCGAGTGCATCGGTTGTACAAGCTAGTGCAACGATAGCCGCAGCAGCTGCAGAAATATCTACTATAACTACAGGAGCATCCTCTACTCTCAGTGCTGCAACAACCGTAGCTAGCTCAGCTAGTGCACCATTAGTAGCCGCAAGTGCTTGTGTACTATTTGTAAGCTACACCGCATCTAAAATTGGGTATCGAGCTGCAGGCCATGCATATAATAATATAATTGGCCAGGATACCAATTTAGAACTAACAAAAGAATTAGGTTTAGATCATCCAAATAAAGAACTATTGAAACCCAGGTTAACTACATAATAATAAGTCATTATGACAACAACGAAAATAGCAAGGTAAGGATACCTTGCTTTTTTTATGATCTCTGTCGCAAAACCTCGTACAAACAAATTCCTGTTGAAACTGATACATTTAAGCTTTCAACTGCACCTAACATTGGTAATTTACAGAAAAAATCACAATGTTTTTTAGTTAATTCACGCAAGCCTTCACCTTCAGCTCCCATGACAATACCAACATTTCCTGTTAAATCAATTTTATCAATGCTGCCTTCTGCACTTAAATCTGTCCCTATAAACCAAACACCAAGTTCTTGTAGTTTTGTCATAACTCTAGATAAATTAGTCACCCTGCAAATTGGTACAGTAAAAAGACCTCCACAGGAGACTTTTGCCACAACTGATGTCAATTTAGAACTGTTATCTTTAGGGATCACAACGGCTGTAACTCCTGACGCATCCGCGGTACGAATACAAGCTCCTAAGTTATGTGGATCCTGTACATTATCTAAAACTAATATGGTATTTTTAGCTTCATTATTCTCTACTAATTTATATAAATCTTTTTCATCTTGATAGGGCCAGCCTTTTAGTAAGGCAATAGCTCCTTGATGTAATTCATTATCACACATTTCATCAAGTTTTTTAGATGTAACCTTATCTACAGGAACACGATATGATCTGGCTAATTGGGCAAAAGATTTTCCAACCTTATTATCAGATACCACAAGTCTTGATACTCGTTCACTATCACATTCAAGTAATGTATTAATTACCTGTTTGCCATAAACTATAAGGGAATCTCTCATTATTGCTACCTTTTACGTTTTTTATCTTTATCTTTATCTTTATCTTTAGTTTTTCCCTTACTTTTCCCAGCATCCATTTTTGCTCTGGTTCTTCCTTTAACTTTAGTATTAGCCTTGGTTTTTCCTTTTGCTCCAAGCTTAGTAAGCTTATCTTGCACTAAATCAAAGTCAATGCGTTTTTTGTCAGTATCAACCCGTGCCACAATTATTTTAACTACTGTGCCAATTTTAAAAGTTGTATTGCTAAGCTCACCAACCAATTGATTTGCTATTGGATTGAAATGATAATAATCATCTCCCATAGAGCTAACGTGCACTAAACCATCTACGTATAAACTTTTTATTTCTACAAAAATACCAAATTGTGTTACACCACTAACCACACCTTCATACTCTTTTCCTAAGTGTTTCAGCATGTATTGGCATTTAAAAGTTTTAACTACATCTCTAGAGGCATCATCAGCTCTGCGCTCAGTATATGAACTGTGCTGAGCAATATCATCTAACTTTAAATCTTTAGTAAATTTATCTGTATCATTTAGGATATCTTTAATTAAACGATGCACAACTAAATCTGGGTAGCGACGTATTGGTGATGTATAATGCGTATAAGAATCATATGCCAACCCAAAATGTCCTGCATTATCAGACTCATAACAAGCCTGACTCATTGATCGTAAAATCATTCTTTGAATTACTATATGATCATCACGAGTGGTAGTTTCTCTTAGCAAATTAGAATAATCTAAAGTCTCTATATCTTTTTTTCTATCCGTTAGTTTCAGTCCAAGACCTGATAAAAAGTTTCTAAGATCACTTAATTTATCATCAGTTGGACCAAGGTGGTTTCTATAAATAGCTTTTTTTCTATTTTTCAGAATAAATTTTGCTGCAGCAACATTAGCACTCAACATGCATTCTTCTATAAGGCGATGTGAATCCCCTCGTGTTACTGGCTCAATTTTTTTAATTTTACCTTGTTTACCAAAAACAATTTTGGTTTCTACAGAGTCAAAATCAATAGCTCCTCGTTCTTCACGCTGCTCTTTCAATTTCAAAAATAGTGCATGTAAATTCCATAACCCTTCGACAACGGCTTCACCATCACGTCGATGTATCTTTGTACTCTTATCATACAAAAACTTTTCAACTTCAGTATAAGTTAGTCGTGCATGTGATGACATTATTGCATTATGAAAAGAATACCTTGTAACCTTTCCTACATCTGAAATTGTCATTTCACATACTAAAACTAATTTATCTTCATGTGGTCTTAATGAGCATAAACCGTTTGATAATACTTCCGGCAACATTGGAACAACTGTACTAGGAAAATATACTGAAGTACCACGATTAATTGCTTCATTATCTAATGCGCTTCCAGGCTTAACATAATGTGACACATCTGCAATTGCTACAAATAGCCTAAAGCCTCCACGATTACGAACTTCACATAATACGGCATCATCAAAATCTTTAGCATCATCACCATCGATGGTTACAAAAGGTTTATCTCGTAAGTCTAATCTTCCAGTTATAGCGCTCTTTGGTATTGTTGTCTTAATTTTACTTATCTGTAACTCTACTTTTTCAGGCCACTCATTCGGTATTTGAAAATTATGTACCGCACTAGAAATAACTGCTTTAGGCTCATCTATTTGTCCAATAACCTTGATAACTTCTCCTAGTGGTTCTTGCCACCCTGATTTATTTTTCTCATCTAGTATTACCATAACAAGATCGCTATCTACGGCACCTAGTTCTTTACCTGCAGGTATTAATATTTCCTGTCTATTATTTACCTCATATGAGATGACATAATTAAAGCCTTTATCACTTACAAAGCGACCCGTAATATTTCTATCATGCGAAGTTACTACTTTAATAATTTCAGCTGGAAACGTATAATCTATTTCACCATTGATAGACGGTAGAGCTACAACGACATCGTCACCAGGATAAGTCTTTATTTCAAATGATGACTTTACTTTTATATGAGACCCGCCTTGCTCTGCCTTCAAGCATAATTGGCCTCTATCTAAAATCAAACGACCCTTTATATGCTCAATTTGATCTGCAGGCCAATATGTACTTTTACCCCATTGTTGAAGTTGTTCATCACGCAACATGGCTTTAACACGACGCTTAATAGCAACTCGATCATTAGGCCCATCAAGTTTCAACTCAATAATGAGGTCATTAAATGAGGCAGGTTTTTTCCGTTTATATAAATGTTCTATTATATATTCTCTGGAAGGTATGGGATTTTCATAATTCTTTGCTTCTCTTTTGGCAAAGGGATCCCTAATAGATTTTTTCTTATTTGGCATTACAACCTCATTTCCTAATAATAACAGCATTTATGCTCTTTAGTGCACAAGATACCATGATTCAACTAACTATTTAATATCAACATACTAAATTACTAATATTAAATGCTCAACATAGCTTCTCTATCTTGGCCAATTGATACTAAAGCTATAGGAACCGATATTTCAGATTCTATTAACTTAATAAACACTTGCGCCTGAGTAGGCAAATCACTAAAATTTGATACGTTCTGTATATTTTCTTTAAAACCAGGGACAGACTTATATACAGGCTCTACAGAATCTAATTCTCTCCATGACCAAGGGAAACTATTTAACACCTTCCCGTCCAGTTTATACGAAGTACAAAGTTTAATTTCTTCAAGACCAGACAAGACATCCAATTTGGTCAAGCATAACTTACTAATTCCATTCAAACGTATAGCATATTTTAAAGCTACTAAATCTAACCAACCACAACGTCTTGGCCGGCCTGTAGTGGAGCCAAATTCATGGCCAACATCAGATAAGTGCCTACCAGATTTGCAATGCAACTCTGTTGGCATTGGACCTTGCCCAACCCTAGTACAATAAGCCTTCATGACCCCAAGCACGCCATCAAAAAAATTCATTCCTACACCACTGCCAGAAGCTGCAGCACTAGCTATTGTATTTGAGGAGGTGACAAAAGGGTAAGTTCCATGATCGATATCAAGTAAAGCCCCCTGAGCACCCTCAAAAATTATATTATCTTCTGTATTTGCAGATAAAATCTCACCAGTATCTGCAACCATTTGGATCAGAGTATCTTTATAACCAATATATTCTTGGTAAACTTGCTCAATATCGACACCTTCATGATCGTAAAAAGAATGTAATATCTTATTATGATACTCAAGTAAGTTTACAAGATTCTTTTTAAAATCATCTTGCCAGATATCTCCAATTCGGAGATTGCGCCTTGCAACTTTATCTTCATACGCAGGACCAATACCACGTCCCGTCGTACCAATTGCATCTTTACCTCTAGCTTGTTCACGGGCTAAATCTAGCAATTTGTGAGTTGGTAATACTAGTGGGCAAGTTGGACTAATCTTTAGCTTTTTTGTTACCGAAACACCAGATGCTTGCAACTCTTCAATTTCAGTAAACAAAGCTTCTAGTGAAACCACAACTCCTGGGCCTATAAGGCACATAGCTCCATCATGCAAAATTCCAGAAGGAATCAAATGCAAAATTGTTTTTTTATCACCATCTACTAAGGTGTGTCCAGCATTGTGTCCACCTTGATAGCGCACTACAATTTGTGCATTATCAGTGATACAGTCAACAACTTTACCTTTGCCTTCATCACCCCATTGGCAACCTAGTACAACCCATTTACCTTGCAACATAGAGTATCCCCAGTCCTAACAGCATACTGGACAACCCTATTAGTCTTATAGAGTTGTCATTCTGTCTAATCAATATGCTCATTAATTTTCGCCAATGACTTGGCTGTACAAATGGCAATATCCCTTCTAGTACTAACGCAAAAGCCAAAATAAATAAAAAATCACTCCACGTAAAATTGGCCATGTCTATTTACTTTGAACTATCCAAGTAATGAAAAAATTCACCCTTAGGGGCAAGTATCAAAATGTCAGATTTATTAGAAAAAGACTTTTCATACGCGTCCATACTACGATAAAAATCGAAAAATTCAGGAGCTTGACTATATGCTTCCGCATAAATTTCAGCAGCCTTTCCATCCCCAAAACCACGTATATCTTTATCTTGTTTATTTGCCTCAGCAATCATAACAAGTTCACGTCTATCAGCATTTGCTCGGATCTTAGTTGCATCAGCAGCACCTAAAGCTCTGATTTCAGCTGACTCTTGATTACGCTCTGAACGCATTCTAGCATATACAGAATTACTAACGTTTTCAGGTAAATCTATTCTCTTTATCCTTACATCAGTAATTGAAACACCCATTTCATGAGAACTTTCATCTGCAGTAGTTCGCAACTTATCCATTAGCTCTAATCTTTCTTCTGAAACTAATTCACTAATATCACGCTGACCAATTTCTGCCTTCATTACAGAAACTATCTTTTGTTCTAAAAATTCCTCAGCTGAGCCAATTGCACTTAAAACCGTTCTATTATAAAAGAGTTCCAAGTCATCAATACGCCATACTATATAGAAATCGACAATAACGTCTTTTTTCTCTTTAGTTGTGATCCTGGAGGTTTTTATATCTAAAAGCCTCTCTCTCATATCATATTTCAATACATTAGCCAGAACCGGCACACGAAAATGTAAGCCTGGTTCGTAAACTTTTGCATTCCCAGTTTGTGGATCTTTTTTTAATTTAAACATATAGACCATGGCGGCTTCTGTTTCATAAACAGTAAACATTGATAATACGCCACCGATAAGAAAGACAAGAATTAAACTTGTTAATACTACGGATCTTTGCATTTTTATCTCCTCCTTCTGTCACGACGCGATCTCTCTAAATCGTCCGCAGTGCTAACTTGCACTTGGTTATAGTTGTTCGATGATTTTGCCTGCTGTTGGGTTGACTCATCTTCAGAAACCCTATTACTTTCCATTAGCTTATCAAGTGGCAAGTACATCAAATTGTTTCCACCAGGAACATCAATTAGAACTTTTGATGTGTTAGACAATACTTTTTGCATAGTAGCAAGATATATTCTCTTTCTAGTGATTTCAGGAGCTTTTAAATATTCAGGTAAGACTTGTTTAAAACGCAAAGTTTGACCTTCAGCATTCAAAATTGTTTCTTCCTTATAAGCTTCAGCTAATTCTTTTATTTTTTCAGAGAGACCATATGCTTCAGGAATAACTTTATTTGCGTAAGCTTCTGCATCATGCTTTAACTGCTCCCGCTCTTCCTTTGCTTTAGTTACATCATCAAAAGAGCTTTCAACATCTTTAGGGTAAATAGCTTCCTTCAATGCTAACGTTGTGACTTTTATGCCAGCTTTATAACCATCTAATGTTTCTTGAATTTGATTTTCAATTTTCTTAGCAATATCTTCTTTACCAACAGAAATTATATAATCAAATTTTGAGTGTCCTATAACCTGTCGTAATGCGCTATCTGAAGCTTCATCAAGTGCTAATGACGGGTTACGAACATTAAATAGGTACTGACGTACATCTTTAACGCGATACTGAACTTCTATGATAACTGATACTAAGTTTATATCTTTAGTTAACATCAACCCACTTCTTCTGGTTGAACGAATTGCTTCAGCATTTACAATAGCTTTATCTTTAATGAATAATGGGATCCAGTGTAAACCTTGGCCAACCTGCTCTTCATACTTACCAAATTTAGTTATAACTGCACGCTCTGGCGGTTTCACTACAAAGAAACCTGCTGCAATATATATACAAGTTAGTAAAATCAAAGGCACAGCTAAATGCTTAACACTAAAGTCACTTGACTGGGATTCTCCTCCCCCGCCCATAACTCCTTTTAATTTTTCAGCAAGCTTAGAAAATAACTCATCTAACTCCGGAGGTCCTTCATTCTTGCCTTTTTTAGAGCCCCACTGATTATCATCATCTTTTTTATTTTGCTTATCGCCGCCACCAGGCTCATTCCAAGCCATTTTTGCTACCTCGCTTCATTTATAAACTTCAAGTTACTCTTATGAGTCAAACATGACTCTAATCCTGGATATTTACGACAGATCCTTTTCCAACTAGCCCCTGCAATTGAAACTGTTAAAATAAACCTGCCATCATCATCATTAATCTCTTTATCAATCGCACCGATTGCATAAAGGTTCGCCCTTATCTTACCTTGATCTGCCGCCAAAACTATATCACCAGAGATTAAATCTTGCGTTAACCTTGCTGCTATTGCATCAGTTATTAACCCAAGACCTAAACTGCATTTAGCAGAAGCAAAAACCCCTGTTATTTGCCCTAGGCAATCTTTTGACACAGATGACTTAACATCATCTAACATATCAATTTTATTGTAAACTTCTAATATAGGTACATTCAAGGCGCCAATGTCTGATAAAACTTTTTCAACCTGCCTTTGTTTCTCTCGCCACGATTCATCTGATATATCAATAACGTGCAATAAAAGGTCTGCATCTAAAGTTTCTTCTAGTGTGGCTTTAAAAGCTTCAATTAAATCATGTGGCAAATCTCTGATAAAACCTACCGTATCAGATAAAATAGTCCCTCCAATGATTGGCAAATCTATTCTTCTAATCGTTGGGTCTAAAGTAGCAAAAAGTTGATCCGCGGCATATACAGTCTCTCCAGTTATAGTATTAAATAATGAAGATTTTCCTGCATTAGTATAACCAACGATACTTACCTGGCTAAGATTATTCTTTTTACGTGCTTGTCGACCTTGAGATCTTTGCTTGCGCACCTTATTCAATTTCTCTTTTAGAGCCCGCATTCGATCTTTTATTAGTCTTCTGTCCAACTCAAGCTGGGTTTCCCCAGGCCCTCTCATACCGATACCACCTTTCTGCCTCTCAAGGTGAGTCCAACCACGTATCAAGCGAGTTGAGAAATATTGCAACTGAGCTAGTTCTACTTGTAACTTACCTTCATGAGTTCTAGCTCGCTGGGCAAAAACATCCAAAATCAGCCCTGATCGATCGATAACTCGGACCTTTAAATGCTTTTCTAGATTTCTTTGTTGACTCGGAGACACGGCATGATTAAATAGAACGACATCTGCTGCTTGCATTTCTACTAAGCCAGCCAATTCTTCTAACTTACCAACACCAATAAGATACTTAGGCTCAGGTGCAGTTCGGCGCACAAAAACCTGATCTAATACCTCAACTCCAGCTGAAACAGCCAAATCGTAAAATTCACTGTAATCAGGTGAACTGTTCGGTTGAGGGTACTTGCAGTGCACAAGTACCGCTCTTTCACCACTATCAGGTCTTTCAAACAATAGGGGTTATCCTATTTAAACATTACCTGGCTCATAACTGTGCTCTTCTTGGACTATATCTTCATCCATTGCTACAGCAGTGCTCATTTTCACGTTTCTTGTTGGAACAACTGTTGATATTGCATGTTTATAAACCATCTGACTAACAGTGTTTTTCAGCAAGACAACAAATTGATCAAAGGATTCCACATGACCTTGTAGTTTAATTCCATTTACAAGGTATATAGATACAGGAACACGCTCTTTTCTTAGCGCGTTTAAAAAAGGATCTTGTAACATCTGCCCTTTTGACATTATTTGGTTCTCCATTTTTTTAGATACTACATGTTAAGTAGTCGAAAAGTTTACCATGCGCCTTATGAATAATAAAATGTTTTTTTATTAATACACTACGTACACTGGGATGAAATATGTTGATAAACTAGGTTATGCAGGCTCTTTGAATATGTGTCAGCAATCGGGGTAAAGTTTTTTGCAAGCTTACGCAGCCAAGTTATCTGCCTTTTAGCTAGTTGTCTTGTTGCTATTATCCCTCTATTTATGAGCTCATCATAACTATAAGTCCCTCCTAAATACTGCCACACTTGGCTATAACCCACCGCTCTAATTGCAGGTAAGTCGGCAAATTTATCTTTATTTTCATACAATGATTGCACCTCTTCAACAAAACCCAGGCTTAACATCTTATGAAATCTAGTTGCAATCCTTTTATGTAAGTCTTTTCTATCATCAGGATTAACCACTAGTGGGAGAACATTATAAGATGACAAAACACTATCTTTGGTTTTTATGTAATGCGCGCTAATCGGCTCTCCTGAACTATAAAATACTTCAAGTGCTCTTTGAATTCTTTGCGGGTCATTAGGATGTATCCTGGCGCTAGCAATAGGATCTACTTGAGATAGAATCTCATGCACGTATTTCAAGCCTTTATCTTGCACCATTGCCTCGATTTCATCGCGGATCTGTTGGTTTGCCTCAGGTAAGTCATGCAAACCATTTAATAAAGAATTAAAGTACATCATGGTGCCACCGACTAAAAGTGGTACTCTTCCTCTAGCTAGTGATTGCTGAATTTCATAACTAGCATCCTCACAAAACTTTCCAACAGAGTAAGTTTCATCTGGTCTTTTTATATCTATTAGCTTATGTGGGTATACTTTCAGCACAGAACGGTCTGGTTTAGAAGTACCAATATCCAAGCCTTTGTAAATCATTGCTGAATCAACGCTAATAATATCCACAGGATAGTTGTCTGCAATAGCCATAGCTAAATCAGTCTTTCCTGCTGCTGTTGGACCCAGTAAAATTATCACATTATCTTTCACAATAAGACTCTCAAGTCATATAAGTTACCAATACAGTATAACGTATGAAAGTTTTCTTCAAATTTTTTTAAATGCAACTGCACTATAACATGCGTAATAACTCTGATTCAGAGAACGTGCGCACACTTGTGTTATTAGTTTTTGTTAGTAAATTTGCAATTTGTTCTGTTTCTAGATCTAAAAAAGTTAAGTGCTCTATGAATGATTTAAAAACCACCACTAAGTCCTCAGTATTACTATTTATCACCTTATGCATAATACTATTCAGTGCCACTGCAGATGAAATCCAATCATAGTCTTGCAATATACTTGGTACTGTACGTAACAAAACTTCATGTTCAGAAATTCTATCTATACTAAATCCTAACAACATAAACATATCTGGTAATTTCTCAAAATGTTCTGCCATTTTAATACCAATATCGACTCGAGCAGGATTTAATAAATTTGTAGAGCAAAGCTTAGTGTGCTGTTTGATTTCTTCAAGACCCAATAGTTGAATATAGTTCCGCCAAGATCGTTCAACATGTATCAGCTGAATCCCATCACTAACCTTAATACAAGCTATCTTAGGACTGATTATTAACATATTCTCTTCTTTTGCATATTCTTTGCTTAAAGCTATTCTATCATTTACGTTGTGCTGAATTAAATTGTTATAATTACTAGATAAATTTTTAGGCTTATAAAATTTATTCTCATCCGTACTTACATTTGAAGCATAAGCGGTATTTATAGACCTTGGCTCTTCTTCATGTTGTACATGTTGGTTATTTTCATCAGATTCAGCCTCATGGACATGACCAGTTTCATCTAAATATTGTGCGATAACATCAGTTATGAAATTATGTATAACCCTGGATTCACGGAACCTAACTTCACTTTTTGTTGGATGAACATTTATATCTACAGCATTAGTATCCATGTGAAGATATAGACAATATACTGGATAACGTAGATCTGGATCATTAGATAAGAATGCTTGTCTAATTGCATGTGTGATAACTTTATCTCGAATAATTCTACCATTCAGATAAAAAAACTGCCTATCAGCTTGAGGCCGGTCATATCTTGGCAACCCTAACCAACCTTTCAATATCATACCATTTTGCTCAACATTGATATGAGAGCAATTATCTAAGGTTTCTGTACCACAAAGTGTGCGCAACCGTAAACTTTGCCCATATACATCCTTAGCTATTGGCAAATTTTTCATAAGTTTTGCATCTTTATATAAACGAAAATGCACATCGAAGTGACTAAGAGCTAGCTTCATAAACATTTGTTCTATATTTATGTATTCAGTGTTTTCTGTACGTAAAAATTTACTTCGTACAGGTACGTTATAAAATAAGTCACTAACACAAACAGTGGTTCCGGTTTCATGTGCACCAAGCTCAACCATAAGACTGTTATTTATCTTATATGCATTCTCCTGTTCTTTAGTTTTTGAAGTTATTGTAACTTTAGAAACTGAAACAATACTTGACAATGCCTCACCTCGAAACCCTAAAGAAGTTATTGAGTACAGATCATTTGCATCTGTTATCTTACTTGTTGCATGTTGCATTAATGCTATAGGTAAATCTTCTTTTAAAATACCAGAGCCATTATCTACTATTTTTATTTGAGAAATACCACCTTTAACAATATATATATCTATTTTTTCAGCACCAGAGTCTATACTATTTTCAACTAATTCTTTTACTATCGACATTGGCCTTTCAATTACTTCGCCTGCAGCAATTTGATGCGCCACATGATCTGGAAGAACTTTTATTCTATTCACCGCTTTACTACCTTTAATTTTTGTCCAATAATAATATTATTATGTTTCAATACATTTAATTGTTTTAACTCACTAAAACTCATATGGAATTTCTCAGCAATCTTTAATAATGAATCCCCACTCTTTACTACATAAACCTTTGTAGTATCGTGGCGCATCATTTGAGCTTTCTGTACATGCTGAGGATGTTGACTGTAATACTCTTTAATTCCTATTAAAATTTGAGAAGCTAATTTATCTTGATATGACGAAGTTCTCAACTTTTTCTCTGTACTTGGATTTGAAATGAAACCAGTTTCCACTAATAATGAAGGGACATCTGGTGCTTTTAACACCAAAAACCCTGCTCGCTCAACATGCCCTTTGTGCAATTTAGTGACATTCTTCAAACTTCCTAAAATAGTACTTGCTGCGTCAAAGCTAGCTTTTTTTGATGCAGTTTGGCTTAAATCTAGTAATACTGAAGCTAAAATATCACTTTTATTGTCAAGACGAACACCTCCTACTAAATCTGATCTATTTTCTTTTTCTGCCAACCATTTAGCCGCTTCTGAAGTTGAACCCTTCTCTGACAAGACAAACACAGAAGCTCCATGAGCATTTTTATTCTTAAAAGCATCAGCATGAATGGAGATAAATAAATCAGCATGATGCAATCGTGCTCGCTCAAATCTATCTCTTAAACCGATATAGTAATCACCACCGCGGGTAAGAATAGCTCTCATATTTGGCTCTTTATTTATTTTTGTCCTTAGTTTCTTACCAATAGCTAGCACAACATCTTTCTCTTTCGTACCTCGAGCTCCTATAGCACCAGGATCTTCACCTCCATGCCCACAATCTATAGCTACAACAAACTCACCTTTACTTACTACTATTTCTTGTGCTGCTTGTGGCCTAGGTGAACCATGCAAAAGTGCGTCGTCTGCATCTAGCTCAAATAATGATAAAATTGATTGCTTTTCTCTACTTTCAAGATCTAAAACCAATCTATTACCATAATATTCATTTGGTTTTAGTAAAAATGCTTTAGGCTCAAGAGGCCCTTGTAATTCAAATACTAATCTTGTCGAATTATCTCCACGTTCACCAACACGAATTTTTTTTATCATCGTATTCTTTATATCGATATTATCTACTACTGATTTAGATATCTTTATATCTTGTATATCTATAACTATTCTATCTGGCTTAGATAATGTTAATAATTTATATTCAACTGTATTCTGTAGGTCTAAAACAACTCTGATACTACCTGGTGATGGCCATACCCTAATACTCTCAGCTATATTTTCTGCCCTAGCGCAATGCACTAAAACTAATATGCTACTCATTATCAATAAGTTTTTTAATTTCATTGTAAAAATTTCAAGCCTTGTGGTGTACAAGCATTAATATGGAAAACTCTTAGCTCATCAATTAAATCTATTTCAACTTTCAGGTCTGGAGCAGATAAAACTCCACTTCCGCGTTCAGGCCATTCAATAATTAGGGCTGCACCAACATCAAAATAATCTTCAATGCCAATATAACTTAAATCATCAATACTAGAGATTCTGTACAAATCAAAGTGATGAATAATTCCAAAACCTAGCTCATAACTTTCTACATAGGTATACGTTGGACTTTTAACTTTTCCTGTATAACCTAACTGAATCATTATTTTTTGTACTAAAGTTGTCTTGCCAGCACCCAGATCTCCTGACAAATAAATAATACCTTGTGTTTCCTGCAACCATTTAGCAATTCTACCAGCAACAACATCTAGCTTAGCCAAATCAGCCACCTCAATCTCTATTTTATTAGCCATTACTACTACCAACTAAAAACCCTGCCATTTCATCAAGCAAATCTGAGGCTAATAACCCATTGCCTAATGTCTCATATTTAATTTCTCCAGCAACTGCATGCAAAACAGACCCTAGACATGCAGCTTTATAACCATCCATTCCTTGAGATAATAAACTACCTATAACCCCTGATAACAAGTCACCCATTCCTGCTGATGCCATACCAGCATTTCCATACGGACAAATAGAGAGCCTGTTTTTTGATGATGATATAAGTGTGCCAGCACCTTTTAATAGGGTGGTTGCATTAAATTTTTTGGCTATTTCATTTACACAAGTAATTCTATCTTGATATAACTTTTCAATCGGACTTTGTAAAAGATAATGTGCTTCACCTAAATGTGGGGTAAGCACAACATCTTCTGGGGAAAAATGTAAATCTTTAAGATCTGCTAAAAAACATAATGCGTCAGCATCAATAACCATGGCTTTTTTCATCGATAAAACTGCACTTAAACAGCCTCGAGCCCAATCATCTCTTCCCAAACCAGGACCAACAACTATTGCATCCATTCGGTATAATTGTTCTATTAAAATATTAAAATCGCTAACAGCATAGCTAACAATCTCAGGTTGATTCAAAGGTATTAAATTAGCATGTTCAGGTGCAGTAAAAACATTAACTCGTCCTGCCCCCATCCTTAATGCGCCTTTTGCAGCAAGAAGTACTGACCCTAACATTGACTCATTCCCCCCTACAATAGCAACCTGGCCAACTTGATTTTTATGTACATTAGATAGTCTATATGGCCTAGTTTCTAAAACTTTATCAAAGGATAATAATCTAGCAAACTCTTTAATTCCTACAATATCCTTTACTGGGAGATTCAGATCACTTAAATGCAAATAACCTATATAATTTTTAGCATCACCAGTCAAAAGTCCTACTTTATGTGCCAAAAGCGTCACTGTTGCATCAGCAACAATTGCATTATCTCTAGCAATACCAGTGTTTGCATCAAGTCCTGATGGCAGGTCTATTGAGCATACAGGCTTTGATAGCGTGTTTATTTTATTAATTAAATCATTATATTTAGCAGAAAGTGGTTTTGATAATCCTGTTCCAAAGATTGCATCAACAATTAAGTCACCTTTAAACTCATTGATAGTAGTAAATACTGAAACTTTACCACCGTTACCAACAAAGAGTTTATATGCTTTTAGCACATCAGCATTAGCATTAATTTTAGAAGTGTCTTCGACACTTATAACATTAACAGCATAAGATCCCATTAGCTGATTAGCTACAAGATAACCATCTCCACCATTTTTACCATGGCCACACACAACCGTTACACTTTTAATTTTTGGCCAGTAATCTTTTATAAAATCACAACAAGCTGTTGCTGCAAATTTCATTAAATCAAAGTGAGTGCAACCTCTCTTTTTAATAATTGCATTCTCAAGCTCAATTAAACCCTTTTTATCAAAAACACTTTCCATAGTTATTTCTCTAAATATAAGAAGTCATCTTCTAACAATATACATTATACCACTCTATTAAGATAACCTCTTATTTAGATAACTGTTTTATTTTAAACTATGACGCCTTCTGATTTTTTTACTTTTACTTACCTTCTCCTCTATCTCTACTTCCTCCTGCTCCAAAGTCAAAACTTGAGATTGAGTTGCTGCTGCGTGAACTCTTTCTGCTTCATGTCTGGCATTAACAACTCGAGCAGAAACACCAGTTTTATGTTTATGTTTATGTTTTCTTTTAGGGTGAGCACCAACAACATCAGCTTCATCTTTTTTTCTAGATACTGAGTCTAAGCTAACAGTAGATGCAACTTCATTGTGCTTTCTTTTTTTGCCATCATCAGCAGCCTCATCTACCCTACTAGAGCCTGATCCACCAGCACCACCAAGTACAACTTCATTACTATTATCGGAATCAGGACTACCGCTATCATCTCTATATCCCATTCCTGTAGATTCAAAAGTAATTTTTGTAGCATTAATTGTATACTCTGGTGTACCAGGAGCCATTGGAAAAAAAGGTCCAAAAGAAAATTCATCCATTCTAGAAACATTTGAGCCATCTATATAGTATACAGCCATGTCAGCACCAATATCTTTATCAAAACTGCATGTTTGCTGCATACGCCCAGCACCAGAAACTATAATTTTAAAATCAATCGCAATATCATTACGTACTTTTAAAAGCTTTGTAAATGCTTCTCTACAGCCACGCTCATAGAAATTACCATCTATGCCAATATCTGTTCCCCCACCATACCAATGACCAGTATCCCCACTTAATCCAGGCAATGATATATCCTTCACATGCCCACAAGTAGATAAAGTATTAATTATTTCAACAAGCCGTAAAGATGTCGGTTCTACAGACATAAGGCTTGCATCGGGGATAGGAATAGGTGAAGAAGAAGATGAAGAAGCACTTGAAGCTACAGTACCTACATCAGGCACCATTGTATCAGCATAGAAACTACTGCTTTCTACTGCACTATGAACGGTACTACTATTTTCTTCGGAATATGGCAAACCTAATATATTATGTTCATACCTTAAAATACTTAACCCATCATCCGTAACAGTAGGTTCATCTTCATCATAAAAATATGACTCCTCTTTTATTGCTACATCCACCTTAAGATTTTTTAGGTGATTTAAGAAATCACTGAAATATTCAAAGTTCATAATTAACTTCCTTCTTAGATATTTTAATAGACTCATAATATTGGAACGCATTAAAGAGATAATGTGAAGCGGTTTATTAAAAGCACTTGCAATTAGTTAATTGACTGTGATGTTATATTTGCATTTGGTTGTAACTTTATTATGCACTCTGAGCCTAGATTCCCTAACATTCTGCAAACAATGACTGTCAACTCGATAACTCTGCGCAATCGTATCATAATGGGCTCAATGCACACAGGCCTTGAAGAGGAAAAGCATGGTTATAAGAAGCTTGCTAACTTTTATAGACTACGTGCCCGCGGTCGTGTTGGATTAATAGTTACCGGAGGAATTTCTCCAAATATCCGAGGTTGGCTTGCTCCCTTTGCATCACGATTAAGTTTTAAACACCATGAAAAAAATCATCAACTAATTACTAGTGCCGTTCATGAGGAAAATGGGCATATTGCCTTACAAATTTTACATGCAGGCCGCTACGGTTATCACCCTCTCAATGTTGCCCCATCTAAAATAAAAGCTCCAATTAGTCCTTTTACTCCAAGTAAATTATCAGAACGACAAATTAAGCTCACTATTAAAGATTTTGTTAACTGCGCTAAACTTGCTCAAAATTCTGGATATGATGGTGTTGAGGTAATGGGCTCAGAAGGCTATCTTATTAATCAATTCATTGTAGCTCGCACTAACAACCGCACTGATAAATGGGGCATGAGCTATGAAAATCGTATTAGGTTTCCAGTAGAAATTGTCCGTGGTATTAGGGAAGCTCTCGGTGATAAGTTTATCATAATGTATAGACTCTCCATGCTAGATTTAGTTGATAATGGTAGTACCTGGGAAGAAATAGTCATCCTTGCCAAAGCTATTGAAGCCGCTGGTGCTAGTATAGTCAACACTGGTATTGGATGGCATGAGGCTAGGATCCCAACTATTGCCTCTAACGTACCTCATGGAGCATTTACCTGGATTACGGCTAAGCTCAAAAAAGAAATCAATCTTCCATGTGTTACCTCAAATAGAATTAACTCTCCCATGCAAGCTGAGGAAATTTTGAAAAGTGGACAAGCTGATTTTATTTCTATGGCAAGACCATTTTTAGCTGATCCAAATTTTGTTCTGAAAGCTGAGCAACATCGTACAGATGAGATTAACACCTGCATTGGCTGCAACCAAGCTTGCCTTGATAATGTTTTTAAAAGAAAACGCGCCACATGCATGGTAAACCCATATGCATGCTTTGAAGAAGAGTATAAGATTGAAACAACATCATCTGTAAAAAATATCGCTGTAGTTGGTGCTGGCCCTGGAGGTCTAGCGTGCGCAATGACTCTAGCGCAACGTGGACATACTGTAACATTATTTGACCAACATGATAAAACTGGTGGTCAATTCAATTTAGCTAAAAGAATTCCAGGAAAAAGTGATTTCCAAAGCACCATCGACTATTTTACTCATCAACTAGAGTTACTCAACGTTAAAATCCAACTTAATACTAAGGTCACTATAGAAGATTTGCAGAACTTTGATGAAGTTATTTTAGCTACTGGTGTAAAACCTAGAATACCTGATATCCCAGGAATAGAACATGACAAAGTTTCATCTTATGTAGATGTAATCTCTGGAAAAGTACAAGTTGGAAACACAGTTGCAATAATTGGTGCCGGAGGTATCGGTTTTGATTGTGCTGAGTATTTACTCGATAATGATCATGCTTTTTTTGAAGAATGGGGCATTGATTTATCACTAAAACGTCGCGGGGGCTTAGCCCAAGAAAATATTGTTCTACCCAAACGTAATATATACCTACTACAACGTAAATCTGGCAAAGTTGGTAAAGGCCTGGGTAAAACTACTGGCTGGATCCATAGAGCTACAATGAAGAAATATGGTGTGCAAATGCTATCTAATGTTAGCTATGAAAAAATAAATGATGCTGGGTTATATATACGATTAGGTGATTCCAAGCCACAACTTCTTACTGTAACTAATATAATTATTTGTGCGGGCCAAGAACCATTGCAAGATCTGTTACAACCACTTATTGATCTTAAAATAAAATGTCATTTAATTGGTGGGGCAGATATAGCTGCTGAGCTTGATGCAGTACGAGCAATTAAGCAAGGTACCTTGTTAGGCTTAGATATTTAGCTAATAACATGCTTAAAAGCTTGGAGCATGCTTGACTCGCTACTAAAGTAACGAGGTTGCGCATGCTTTTTGCTCAACAAGCTCTGTATTAATAATATCAGCACTGATTTTTGCACTGCCACAAAGCATTGCATCATGATCGTTATCTATATCAAATACAGTACAATTTATTAAACTTCGATCAAAGCCATTCAGCCTGCTTGAATAGTGATATTTACCTAGCCTTCCAGGATCCTTTGCCCGTAGCAGAATACTTTTACCGTGATATTTCTTTAATGAATATTTTGCTTGCATTGCAAATTCAAGACGCATAACTTTGAAAATATGTTTCTGATATTTTTGTGGCAGACTAGTCAAAAAGGCGCACGACTGATCTGTTAAAAATCTTTTCATAACTGATGGCCTGGCAAAAATAGATATACTGTGGGCTAAATATCTACTTAATTTTGCACTATCTAATAATATCAACTTGTTGACGATTATATCTTTTTTTGTTAATTGTCTAGCAATCTCACAAGCTATTAAACCTCCTTGACACCAACCGCCAATAAAATAACTAGTAGCCGGTATAGAGCTTAGTATATATTCAACATATTTAGCCGCTAATTCTTCTATGCTTTTAATGAAATCATCCCTAGTATCTAGGTTATAAGAATTAATAGCATATACTGGTGTTTTACTATCTATATGTTTTGCTAAAGTCTCATAGCAACTACCATGAAAAAACATTGGATGAATTAATATCAATGGAGGATTATCTTTAATCCCTTCTTTAAACCTAATTATTGGCTCATAAACATCCGCATAGTCCTGTCTTTCTGTTGCTAGATATATCGCTTGAGAAAAGATTGTATTATTTTTCAATAACCAGGAAATAGGAAGATTTGTATCAATTTCATCATTTATTTTTCTGAGTAAGTTAATGCTCGCTAATGAAGCAATTCCATATTGCTGAAATGGTCTATATATCGATAAAGTATCAACTTTATAAGGAATACATTCTCGCCATAACCCTTTAATAATATTGATATATTTATCACCAATAACTTCACCACCAGAGTTTAATGAAATTTTCTCTGCATATTGTGATACTAAAGGAAAATTCTCTTGCTGATGAGCTAAGTTCAACCAAACAGCAGGAATGTAACCACTTAAGCTATTTTCAGTAAGTATAGAATTTAGTTGATATCCCAATTGATCTATACCATAAGTAAGACCAATCAACTTACTCGTAATATTCCTTTTAATATATACAAAGTAAATACTTTGTGATATGTCTAAGTATACAAACTGGCAAGCCTTAAAGCTAAGTGCGGTATTAGCCACATTTTGATAATGTAGTTGCTCATTGCTATGGTATAGATATAATTTATAATCGGTTTTTAAAATCACCTTGATATCTATTATTTTTCCATCCAGCAATAAATTAGTAGCCAATTCAATAGCATTTCTTTCTAAACTTAAGTTTTTGGTTGGTAATATTTGCCCGTCATTTAAAACTCCAAGGTGTTTGTTGTCATACGTTAATAGTAGCTTAATAAAACATACATTATCAAAGCTTTCATCACATGAAAATACTTCGTCAACATAGCATATTATTATTACTACAACCTTAGACTCTACCTTGGACAACATCTCAATGTAGTTATGATATTCTTGAGCAAAAACAACATAGACAGTACCTGACTCTAGGCTTTTTATTTCTTTTGATTTTGATATTTTGTAGTCCCCATAAGCAAACAGTGCATCCACATCATGTTCATGAGCCCCACTAAAATGAATCATATTACAATCATATTGCGCAAGCTTACCCTTAATATAATTAAGACCAGGCAAATTATCACTGCTCTTTAATTTTATATTACTAATGTTTATGCAGCTAATGACTTCATTTTGGTGTGCCACAATTAGTTGCAATATCTTTACCAAATATTCTTGATATACTTTAATATTATCTAAATTAAATAATTCCTGTTTATATGCCCAACATAGGCGTATAGGATCACTAATCTCATAAGAGAAGACTACATCATGATGGTAGCCTAAATTATCTGTTTCAATGCTTTGTGTTTTAATTTTATCACCCAAGGAAAAATCAGCTGTTCTGGCTTTTGTTTCAACTAAGCAAAGATTTGGATACTCTGTATTTTTAAGATCATGGCCTTTCAGATTATATTCAATAAATTTTTGAAATGGTATATGTTGAAATTGCTTCGCCTCGTGGCGTTGCTGTTGCAAATAATTAAGTAGTTGTTCTATAGTAGTTGTTTCTGAAATTTTGCTACTGTAAAAATGTACGTTAAATAGAGGACCAATTGTATTTTTATATTTTACTCCTCGTGCATTTATTGGATAACCAATCATTAGTTTATTAGTATCATGCACTAAATGCATTAGAATTGAAAAGGCGCATGACAGCACAGTAAAAGCACTATACTCATGGCTGTCTCTTAAGTGCAAAATTTCTTTAGATAATTTTTTATCTAAATGTATTACATGGGTACAAACATCAGTTGTTTGTGCAAACTTACCAAAATTCATATGCATAGGCATTGTTAAATACTTATTCCAGTATGTCTCCAGTTCTAATTCTTTTACAACCTCATATTTATAATTATCAAAAAAATTCAAAGTTTTATTTTTCGTTGGCTGCGGTAATACTTCATTCTGTGCTAAGCACCTATATATAGTAGCCACCAGCTCAATACATTTCTGTCCAGATACTGTGTCTGCAATAATATGATGACCCCAAATCACATATCTAAATCTATTTTTATCCTGTTTTTTAATTAAAGAAGCTCTAATTAATGGAGGCTTAACCAAATTAAAGGGTGTACTTATAAGTTCTTTTGTTATTTTCTCAAGATCATCTTCTGTTTTAGCAATTAAAAATTGATAAGCAACAGCAACATGACCATTATATTCCTGACGTATTCCTGCTTCAGTTTCAACAAAACTGAAATCTGAAAGCACATAATGCTCTTTTATAAATATCTCTATTGCTTGGTTAAATATTTTAGTATCTAATTCACCAAGAATATCAACGCTAACTGACACGTTATGTGAGCAAGAGTCAGGCTCTAACTTCCAGCTATAGTAATACGGCTTCTGGTAAGGGAGCAACTCCCAAGATCGTGATTCATTTTGCATTATAGCCACCATCCATGGCAGCATCATTATTACTGCCTTGTTTTAATGTTATGCTCACATGACTCTTTGTAAGCACCTAATTTTAATCCTAACTGAAATATATTATCACAATTTAACTTCTCTTTAATATTAGCTAAATGTGTGTTAACAGTATGTAAACTTGCTTTTAATTCCCAGGCTATTTCCTTAGTTCTTGAGCCATTAACAAGCTTAGTAACAATGATAGTTTCTTTTTGTGTTAAATATACTTGCTTACCTTCACAAGAGTAAGGCAAATGATATCTGCCTCTTTCAAACTGTCTTCCATTAAAAATATTGCTGACCACCTGCATCCATTACTCCTTTTGTAGTAAATTTGGTTATGTTTTGATATATATATCAAAAGGCGTGGTATTTATACCAAAATGTACGACAAAAATGCAATCTGAATTTTAAACAATATTTGTTATGTAGAAACATCCAGTATTACTTTTGCTAGGTGCGCCAAAGTAGAGGGAAGTCAATATGATTAGTAATATTGCTGCGAAATGGTGCTATAGCTAAACCACCACGACGAGTGTATTGCCCATAAACAGTAAGTTCTCTTACCCATTGCGTGGCTAATATATCAAAAAATATTTTCTCGATACAGTGCTCATGAAAACCTTGGTGATTACGATATGAAATAAGGTATTTACAAATACTAGATTCATCGAGCATTTGTCCTCGATATCGAATATAAAGAGAGGCCCAATCTGGCTGGCCAGTTACTAAACAATTGGATTTAAACAAATTACTATTAAGCTCATAACAACCAATCTCCCCATCATCCTCAAGTTTGAGTAGACTTGGATCCGGATCGTATATCTCTGTTGCAACTTGTATATTATCAATATTTTTACCGGGCAAGGAATCAGCAAGCTGCCACTGCCGCTCCTCATGTATATTAACAGTCAGCTCAGAGCCCAAACAAACCGACAAATCATTTTCAATCAATCGTTTTAAACTGGTAGATGACGTGAATTGCGTGCTTCTTAACGAGTATAGATAAAGCTTTAGTGATTTTGACTCTACTAAATTTGTTGAGTCTGAAGGTATAAGAAGCTGTAACCGAGCTTGAATTGGAAATCCCTGGGCACCGATATAACTTAACTCAAATCCATACCACCGATCCCAGCCAAGCATGCCATTGATCTCAGTACTACTCCACATTTCTCTATTCAATGTTCTTGGTATCGCACACAGCAACTTAGGATCATATCGGTCAATATACTCTGTATTTTTGCCCAAAGGTAAATCTATATTTTCAAGTATACTCACTGAACAACCCCCCTTGTGTTACAGAGCCAGGAATAACTACTTTGATTACAACGCAAAAAATTACCCTCAATACCACCACGCCGAGTTAATTGCACTTGCACTTTTAAATAATGATCACCTATAAGATTTTGATTAAGTGTATTAAACAAATCATTAGCAATATCAATTTGGCAAATTTTTTTGTTTCGATATGAAGATAAAAACTCTCCAAAAACATCAATATCCCACGCAAATTGTCTAGTTTTAAATAACACTCGTGCCCACACTGGTTGTTTAGTTCTAGCACAATTGAACATGAAGTTATTTGCAAATAAGCTTTGTGTAGATCCTAATGCATTTTTAGGTGTTATTGTTTTTAAATCTGAAGCGTCATTAGTAAGCATGTCATCGATACACAAACTACCTTGAACATCCATAGAGCACTGCTGAGCACTTTGTACTGACGATAAATTAAATTCTATATTATCAAGCTCAGAAAATATTTCACTGCTCAATGCACTAATTACTTGAGCTTCATTAGCAAATTTCCTTGCCTCAAACTCTTGTATACGCTTTTTTAATTCAAAAGGCATCAGTCCTGCTACTTCCCCAGGAGTATAGACATCTAATTGATAATTTTGTGGCATCCCAATTATATTTAAGTGAGAAAACTCATAAATACGCCAATGATCTATTCCATATGTACTTTCTACATTAAAGGTAGTTGGTTGCAATAACAGTTCCAAAGCAGTAGCCTTAAGAAAAAGAAGGATAAATCAAAGATTATATGCTTTAGGGGGGAAAAACAATAGAGGGAAAGATAAGTTAAGCGTCCATGCTTAGCCAAATTCCTTTTGGCGATCCTTATGTTTCTATTTAACAATATAAGCTTACAATAAGGTATCAGCATATGTACTACATAGTCGTAGGATATCGACCACTTCACAAATATGACAAGGAGAGTCCAAATGCCTACCCGCTTAATAAATAACGCCGAGAAAGTAGTAAAAGATGCACAACAATCACTTAAAGAACAACTTTTCCAGAGATTAGAAGCTCTAAAAGCTTTACATGAAACACCTATATTTGATGATACTAGTGGTGATGGGCTAGCGAGAATGGTCAAAAGTGAAATTAAGAGTGATGCTAATAAATTAGAAACGTTAAGTGAGTATTGTCACAGTCAAGTCGTTCAGCACTGGAATGAAGCACAAGCAAAAACAGTTCAGCTAATTGGTAATGATGAAGATGCAATCTGTCGTATATCTGAAGGCACAGTTTCAATACCAGACAATACTATTATGCCACTTGCTACCTCAACCTTCTGGGGAACTGAGGTCCCAATGGCATTTTCCTACCTTTCTTGGGCTATAGAACATAGCATGACAAATTTTGCTGCTGACGCTATTGCTAAAAATACAGGTCAACAAACAATCAATTTGGGGGGATTTAGAATTTCACTATCAGCAGATCCAGGTTTGTTCGTAACCCCTACCAGTATATTTTCAGCTAATACTCTCAATGTTAGAACCACTTCAACTCTTAGCAATAGCTTCAGGCTGAGCAAATCTCCAAATGTTATGGGAGCATTTCATTCAGGGTTTAACTTACTCCCAGACCATTTCGAATCATCCAGCCTTCCATCTGAGTTTGATGTTATTGAGAGGTCTCTGCAATTAACACACCCTGGACACACTCATTTTTATCTTACTTTACAGCAGCCAACAACATTACCTGAAGCTGGTGATATAGTGCAAAGAAATGGACATTTCTGCTTTATGTATGGCGGTGTAGAGCGCAATTGCTTGGCCCCCAATAATTCAGGTTATGCTCAAACCACCATACCTAGCAGTGAACTTGGGACTAGCATTTATAGAACCAGCATTGCAGATCCAGAAAATAGTGCTCTTACACTTAAATTTCGATCTACATAATATATATAGTGGAAGTAGTTGCAATCTCATTTCTTAGTTGGTAAACTACATAAAGTTTTTGGAAGGTATAATAATTATGGCATCAATAGCAACAAACCTATTACGACGTACTAACGGTCTATTTAATGAGTTCTTAGCTAGCAATGGCTCTGAAGCATTTAGCTTTAATGAGCTAATTGGCAATGTGCTCAAACAAGCCATGCCTACAGGGTTCTTAAATAAATTTGATACTGTCAAAGACCAAGGTCTTACTAGTTGGGCAAATTTACTTCCTAAACCAGAACAAACTCCAACTCCTAATGTAAAACTAGATGGTTTGGATATAACACAGCTACAAAAGCTTATTGATGGATTAACAGAAAAACCAACACCTGCGAAGAAAAAAACAACACCATCGCTAACACCAGCATAATTAAAAACTTTTACAACAAACATTCTAGGTATCATAGAATGTTTGTTGTATATACTCTTGCATCATAACCAACTCCCGTTCTATATTACTTTTGAAAATCTCATAAAAATTTAAAGGTATTATTATGAATACTAACAAACTTAAAACTATCGCACTTATTGTCACTTTATCTTTACTTGCCTCTTGTGGCCCAGGTGAACTATTCGAAACTAGATTATATGGCGTACGGGAAAGTGAATGGTCAACCCTATCTTCTACTGAACGAAGTCGTGCAATTAGCCAGTACAACGAACAACAAAAAATTTATGCAGAGCAACAACGTATTGCTGATGCTGCACGTAAAGAACAAGAAGCTTACCAAAGAACATTGGAAGCTCAACGCCTACGTGAAACTCAACTCCTAGAACAAGAAACTAACCGCATTCAGCACCAAGCAATGCTTAATGAACAGCAACGTGTTTCTAGACAATCTGCTCTAAACAATCAAAGAGATTCTGAACAAAGAGCAATGGATGAAGCTAGACGCCGCTCTATGCAAACTTATGCCCAGGAACAGGCTAGAGTAGGAGATTTAGCTGAACAACGTGCAATTGACGAAGCTAAACGCCGCTCTATGCAAACTTACTCTCAAGAGCAAGCTAGAAAAGCTGCTAATGTATCTGCTGAACAACGAGCTGTTGAAGAGGCACAACGCCGCTCTCTGCAAACCTACAATCAAGAGCAAGCTAGAAGAGCAGCCAATGCATCTGCTGAACAGCGTGCAATTGAAGATGCCAAGCGTGCATCACTACAAACATATGCTCAAGAACAAGCAAGAATAAATTCTCCTGCTCCCAGTCCTAGTATTAGCAACTGGAGATTAAACGAAGGCCATTTAGTTGAAGGTGGTAAGTTAGTTATGGACCTACAAAGAGAAATGGGTAGAACACCAAATCGCTCTGAAACAAAGTCTCGTCTTGCATCACGTATGCACATTAGCCATAACCAAGCTGATGAAATAATAGAAGAGCTTGGATTGTTCTAAGCTAGAAATAGTATAGCTATCACCCACTCAACAACCATACCTTGAGTGGGTGCCCATACACTTAAAGTTCCTGTTATAATCACTAAATTCATTAAATTTTCACCGCTTACTAACACAGCTCTTGTAGTCCATAATGATCCATGGTAGCATTCTTTGATTCGGGGCATTACCTTAGAATATAGCAGCAATATTTAACGATATTTGATGCTATGTCTAAGTAACCCCGTTGTGAGAATGCTGTTTACAGCAAAGATATAAGTTAATAGAGAGGTTTTAATAAAATGGCTGACGGTACAGTTAAATGGTTCAACGCCACAAAAGGTTATGGTTTTATTTGTCCAGGAGATGGCGGTCGTGATGTATTCGTACACATCTCAGCAGTTGAATCTGCAGGCATATCAAATTTAGTAGAAGGACAACGTGTTTCTTACGAAATCGTAGAAAACAGAGGTAAAAGTTCTGCTGCTAATTTGAGAATTGTAGAAAATGCTTAACAATAAATAAAATTATTAATAATAATTATTATAAAATTTTATCCTACTTTTAAGGTTCCTTATGGAAAATTTTGATAATCTTGGGCTGCCAAAGCCCTTGCTTGTTTCTCTAGAGAGAATCAAGTTTACAAAACCTACGCCAGTCCAGGCTGCAACCATCCCTCTAGCACTTGCTGGACGTGATGTTCTTGGCTCCGCTCAAACTGGTACAGGTAAAACTGGTGCTTTTGGTATTCCCATCATTGCAAAACTATTAAATGAGGAAAATTCCGGTACAGCCCTGGTAATAACGCCAACGAGAGAGCTTGCAACACAAGTAATGCAAGCTCTAACTCAAATGCTTGGACATGACTCTAAAATCAAATCTGCATTGTTGATTGGTGGCGACCCCATCATGAAACAGCTGCAGCGATTAAGAGCCAGACCCGAGCTAATAGTTGGAACTCCGGGGCGTATCAATGATCACCTCAACCGTGGAACCTTAGATTTAAGCAAAACTGACTTTCTTGTCCTAGATGAGACTGACAGAATGCTTGATATGGGCTTCACCATTCAAATAGATGAGATTCTTGAATCTGTTCCAAATGAAGGACGCCAAACACTATTATTTTCTGCAACACTTCCAAGTAATATTGTTAGAATTGCGAAAAAATACTTAAATAATCCTGAACATATAAGCATTGGTGATTCTTGTGCTCCAGCACAAAATATCAAACAAGATGTATTATATGTAGATCAAAGAGATAAATATAATAAATTACTGGACCAATTAAACGAGCGTGAAGGCTCTGTTATAGTTTTTGTAAAAACTAAAATTGGTGCCCAAAGAATTGCTGATAATTTAAATAAAAGCGGACATTTAGCAGACTCTATACATGGTGACTTACGTCAACATAAAAGAGATCGTGTTATTAATGCTTTCCGTAAACAAAAATATCGGATCATGGTTGCAACAGATATCGCTGCTCGCGGTTTAGATATCCCTCATATTGAGCATGTTGTCAATTACGATTTACCTCAATGTCCTGAAGACTATATTCACCGTATTGGTAGAACTGCAAGAGCAGGTGCTACTGGCGAAGCAATATGTTTTGTTAGCCCAGCTGAACGAAGAATGTGGGGTGCTATAACTAATCTAATGGACCCGAATAGTAAAAAAGATAGTCACTTTAGTAATGATCGGAAACAAGGCCGAGGCTCTTCTTCTCGTGGACGTTCTAGAGATGGTGAAAGATCATTCTCTTCACGTAGACGTGATGATGACAGACCATCAGCTGGAAGACGTTCTAGAGATGGCGAAAGATCATTCTCCCCTCGTGGACGCGAACGTGATGAAAGATCATTCTCTCCTCGTAGACGTGATGATGATAGACCATCAGCTGGTCGACGTGATGAAAGATCATTCTCTCCTCGTAGACGTGATGATGATAGACCATCAGCTGGTCGACGTGATGATAGATCATCTTCAGGTAGAGGCGACGAAAGATCATTCTCTCCTCGTAGACGTGATGATGATAGACCATCAGCTGGTCGACGTGATGAAAGATCATTCTCTCCTCGTGGACGCGATGGTGACAGACCATCAACTGGTAGACGTGATGATAGATCATCTGCTGGTAGAGGTGACGAAAGATCATTCTCTCCTCGTAGACGTGATGATGATAGACAATCAACTGGTCGACGTGATGAAAGATCATTCTCTCCTCGTGGACGCGATGGTGACAGACCATCAACTGATAGACGTTCTAGAGATGGTGAAAAATCATTTGGTTCACACAGAGCTAAAAATGAAGGTTCAAGAAAGAGCTTTTCAACAAAGGCTAGTGAATTAAGTGGTAAATTCGGAAACTCATCAAGAAGAGATTCCTCTCCTAGATCTGAAGGTGCTAAGAAAACTTTTAAAGTATCTTATAAAGATGGCAGAGGCCAACTAGACTCATAAAAAATCATGAGCCTCTAAGTTTCAAAACTTGGAGGCTCATAATTATATCAACTATCAACAAATTTACCTATTCCTCAAAATTTCACAAAAATCAGACTATACTTCAAAAAAATAGTAAAAAACATATAGTTAATATTTACCATCCTGACCCATTATCAAAAAAACGCATGTGGATAACTCTCCTGACGCTTCTGGAATGAAAGAATATTAGGATTTTTAATCACGCCAACATCAATATTTATTATATATAGTTACTGGGATATAAATTGGAAGTGTTAGATTTTATTGCTAATTCTACACCTTACTACTACTCATTCCTCCGCGACCATAACCAGCTCGAGGATCTACTTCTGGTATATTTTTACGTAAATTATCTATTTGATCTGCGTATTCTGGAAATTTAGTTTTGATATTATCTAACTGGGCATTTGTTTCTCTATTTTCTACAATTGCTTTACATGTTGGTGCATCGAATTTAATCTCTAATTTAATATTCCTTTGCGCTGCTAATGCAGCTGCAGCTTCAAGGAAATTAACAGCAACATCTGGCGAATCTTCTAACCCATTAATTACCACCTGTTTTTTACCAGTTTCAAGATAAACTTTAGCAGCAACTTCCATGATACTTGCTATGAATTTATCCCCATGTTCTGGATTTTTCAAACTAGATACATCTGCCGACACTTTTACTTTATCTTCCTCTTTTTTGAAAGAAACACTATCTTTAGAGCCATAATTAAGATTGAAATCCTTGTTTTCTGCTACAGATGAGCTAAGGTTTGCTGCAATATATTGCTTATCCCGATCATGTTTATTTTTAGGAGCATCAATATTTTGGTATGATGATGTCCTATGTTGTATCCACTCAGAAAGTGCTGGCATAGCAGTCGCGAGTGATTTGTTAGAGGGCCCAGCTACACTTGTGCTAAATTCAGCTTGCACCTCCTTTCCTACATATTCTAGATGCCTTAAAATATTAGGATCCATACCAATTCTTGGTGGATATGGGGAACTTCCAAAATTATTGCTAAAATCCACATGCACACCAGCACCACTATGCTCTGGT
>Ga0066606_10000166_pt1 | contig 39875 bp, 32 predicted proteins | sample SaaInlV_DNA_100m_FD_60386 | JGI IMG/M metagenome (GOLD analysis project Ga0066606, IMG submission 60386) | Marine microbial communities from expanding oxygen minimum zones in the Saanich Inlet - SI075_LV_DNA_100m | ecosystem: Environmental > Aquatic > Marine > Unclassified | place: British... | reverse complement strand
ATCCATGGATAGATTTGATATATCATAATAATAATTCAATAAAGAAGAACTAGAGCTTTCTTTACTACTAAAATCTAATGCAAAGTTAGATCCTGTGTTAGCAGGCAACAAAGAAATTTCTTGTTGAGCATCACCAGTAAGTTTATTCCCATAAGTTAAGGCTAAAATTAATCCATTAGATGATGCTCCATCTCGGGTTGTAAATGTATGAGGAGTAAATGGTGTTATATACATGGAATCTCCTGTATTCATCACAGCAACTTGTTTTTTGCCATCTGAATCTTTAAAATAAAAATTAACTTCTCCGATAAAATAAGTAAATTGATGCATAAAATGACCATGATTCCATTGAGCATCAGGATTACTAGGATCATTATTTGTTACTTTACATAATTCTAAAATCCATTCAGGTCTAAATGGAGCAGTTTTACTCATTGCAGTGTCACGATATTCATAGTAAGGTTTTCCAGCTCTTTCCATAATTCTAGAAGAATTCTTAGAATCTTCACTACTCATGAATAAGATTCCTTCAGGACAATCATCAGAAATTATGTAAAAATCTCGTTCATTAACAGGCCAAAGTTTAACTGCTTTCTCAATTAATTCTGGGGAGATTTTTTGTTTTCCAGAAATGATTGAATTTATTTCATCAATTGAAACCCCTAATTCATTTGCTGCATCTATGGGTCGTCTTTTGATATCATTTAGCAATCCAAGAAAATTATTCCCTAAGCGAATTAAATAAGATTTATCTATAGAACTAATTTCTTCTTCCATCATATCAATTGATATAATATTTTCCACCTATTATACTCTTAGTAGATTATTACAATTCATGATATTAGAAAACATTAGAAAAAATTTGAAAATGTAAAATTAAAGGTATCCTAATTTCCTTAATTCATCTTCAACTTTTTTTCTTTCTAATTCATTAAATGAAGAATTAGATATAGTTTGTTGAGAATCAGCATTTTCTAAAATATTCTCTAAAATATTTTCCATTTTAGTTACAATTTCAGAATTACTAGAAGATATGTCATTTTCTTCAAGAGGGTCATTAATTAAATCAAAAAGTTGAACATTTCCTTTGTTTTCTTTATCTCTAGTATACTTGAATTTACTTGTTCTTATACCAATTATGATAGAATGATTTTCAGATATTTGTGGCATACTTTGAATGTAAATAGGTTTTTCATCAATAGATTCACCAAGAATTAGTGGAATTAAATTTATTCCATCTATATCAGATTTAAAATTTGAAAGATGTATTAAATTAGTCATTGTAGGGAAAATATCTACTAATCCAACTTGTTGAGATATAATTTCTTCTGATTTAATTCCATATCCACTAAAAACTAATGGTACTTTCAAAACATCATCATAAACATGAGTTCCAAGACTCATACGAGACATAGTTAAAACACGTTCTTCATATTTTGAAAGTTTAATTTTTTCAATTTTTTTTCGTCTAACATTATCTCTATTTTTATGTAATATAGAAGATAATTTTCTTTTTGGACCATACAATGAACTAGGTATTTTATTGCCCAACTTCCAAAGTAATTTTTCAGAAAAACTAGATTCAAGATTAATAATTTCTCCATCCAATTTAATTGATCTAATGTATTCTCCATGATCCGCAGTTAGAATTACAAGAGTTTTTGTTAAATCAATTTGTTTTAAAAATTTCCCTATCCAAAAATCTATTGCGGATAGCATTTTTTCATAATCTGTTTCTCCAAATTTTTCATCATTGAATGATTTAGGAACAAGAATAGGTTGATGTAAATCATTTATGTGGATATAGAAAAACCAAGGGTTTTCAGGCATTGAATCTAGTTTATTGATAATTTTCTCACCCAAGCCGGTAAATAAGCTATAATAATTATTGTGAATAGTTTGCTCTATAGTTAAATCAAAGTCTGCAGTTAATCCTAAAAATGAATTTATTTCAGATGTAGTAGCAAATGTAGTATAACCATTTTGTTTTAAATGATCTACATAAGTTGAAATTTCAGAGTTGATTTTTTTATATGATTCTGGCCCCATACCAATTTTAAATGGAAATAAACCTGTGAATATACTTCCCATCGAAGGAGATGTGGATGCTACAGAACTAATTGTTTGTGAAAAATATACACCTTTTTTTATCAATGAATTAAAATTTGGAGTGATAGAAGTTTTGGCATTACCATAAAATTTATCTGCTCTGAGTGAATCTACAACAAGAAATAAAATATTAGGTTTCATTTATTGACATAATTATTCAACCGGATTATAATAATGCAATCTAAATTCCTATTCAATACTAGGCAGATATTATTTATTTATTTTTTTAATCAAAATATCAGCTATTTGTTCACTAGCTTTTTCATCAGCAGGAAACAATTTTTTGCACTCCATAGTAAAGTCACTTGAAATTGATATTTCATTTTTCAAACATTCATGTATTTTAACTAAAAGTTCTTCAAATGATTCACACATAGTGACCAAATTGCACATAATTCCTTCTTTTACCAAAGGAGCATCTTTTAAATTTAATTTTAAATCAAACAAAACCATCTTAATGTTATTTGCAATGATTTCTGTATGAGCTGTAGAAGAACCATATGAAATAATCAAATCAAAGTTATCAAGAAGTTCAGTAAGAAGTTCAGTTTGAAAAATTTGAACTTGGTAATTCAATTTTTTAAATAATTGAATGTAAGATTGTTTATTTTCTGATGAAGGATGGATTTTAATTGAAAATTTTATTTTAGGATTTTTTTGTAAAGATGTGATTAAATTATTGATAAATTTAGTTCGTTGTTTTTCAGACCAATACCCATGTTCAAGAAGAGAATCAGTGACAATTAATAAATTAATTGAATCTTTATTATATTTTTTTGAAGAGATTGAATTAAATTTTTTGTAAAGATTTTCCCAATATGGATTACCAGTAATGAAAATATTTTTTTTGTCAATTCCAATTTGAATTAAATGTGAAATCCAAGATTCATCAGGTAATAAATGATAATCAGCAAGATGATTATAATTTTTAGACTTTCCAGATAAATTTACTAAAATATCTTTTATGATAAATATTAATGATTTAAAAATATTAATTTTAGATTTACGTAGTGTATTAATTAAAAATCTGTTTTTATACATATAAAATCTTCCTCTACGTAGAAATTGTTTTTGATTCATAGTATCAGTTGAAGTTTTATTAGAAAAGAATTTTCTAGACATTAATTTTGCACTTTCATATATTGAACGGTTGTCACGGATTCCAATTATTGATTCGCTATAAATGTAAATTGAAAAAATTGGAATTTGTAAGTATTTAGCTGCAACACTAAACGAATACTGAATGTTATCTGGAGTACTTGTAATGAAAAGACAATCAGGTTTGATATTCTTTAACAGAGATACAGCATCATTAAAATCATGTATATCAACCAAAGAGGTATTCTCAATTTTTTTAGATGTAAATTTATCAGCTTGAAATATAACCCAAACAATTTTTGAATTTGATTTATTATTCAGTACTGAAAAAATATTATTCATAATTTGTGTTCGAATATGTTTTACATTAGGAAAAATATATGAGGGAATTAAAATTTTCATAGTAAAAGTTGTGGTAACAAGTATTTATTAAAATTGTTAGTATTAATTTGATTGAATAGATATTGTAAAATTATTCTTCATCTTCTTGTAATGTTTTGATAGTATAATCTAGAGCCCATGATGCCCCTTTGTAATACTCTTCTAAATCTTGCATTTTTCTGGTTTTATATTTTACAATAAATCTGTCAGTTTCTTTTTTCTTATCTTCTAATATTATCAGTATTTTTTTATTTTTTTCAGACATATTTATTTTCATATTTTTATTGATATTAATTTTCTCAATGAATTAGGTCAGTCCATTTTAAAACGTGATCAACATTTACATCATGTTTTGCAGTCTTTCCAATAATTTTTTTAAAATCTTTTGGCGGAATGCCATATCCAGGCCTCATAATTTTAATCATATTTTTAGATATTTTATCACCTTTCATTATATTTTTTATTGTTACAATACTTTTTCTAGACTCTTTTCGGGTAAATTCTTCACATTTAGCTGGCTTTTTGATTCCATTACCCAAACTAGAAAAAGCTATTTTAGAAAAAGCTGTTAATTCTTTCAACTCTTTAGGTGTAGCAGATAAAATATGATCAGGGCCTTTTTGGCGCTTATCCATAGTCACATGTTTTTCAATTATGTTTGCTCCAATGCTAACAGCTGTTTTACAAACATCAATACCTAAACTATGATCAGAATAACCAATTGGAATTTTTAATTTTCTTTTTAATGTATTGATGGCTTTTAAATTTGCAAATTCAGGATCCATAGGGTATTTAGTTACACAATGCAATATAGCCAATTTATTATTATTATTTGATGAAAAAACTTCTTTAATTTCAAGAACTTCTTTCATATTACACATTCCAGTAGATACAAGTGTAGGTTTTTTGAGTTTTGCAATATATTCTATAAATGGAATATTTGTTGCATCATCAGAGCCTATTTTATAAATGGGCATATCCAATTTTTCTAAAAAATTAACATCTTGTTTGTCTGCAGGTGTTGAAAAAAATATAATTTTCTTTTTCCTAGCATAATCAAATAATTTTTTTTGTAGTGAATCAGAAAGTTCTAATTCTTTGAAAACTTTGTATTGAGAAATTTTTCCAACTTTGGGTAAATCAAAAATTGCATCTTTTGTGGTCAATGTCTCTGCTTTAAATGTCTGAATTTTTACACAATCAACACCAGCAGCAACTGATGCATCAATCAATTTTTTACCTTCATCAAAAGTGTTAAAATTAACTCCAATTTCTGAAATTACATAGGCTGGATAGGCATCACCAATTTTTCTTCCTTCAAAATCTAGAGTTTGCAAAAGTATTTTTATTAAAAAAATCTCATTATTATTACTTTACAATTTGTCCCATGACACTTTGGCTTCTTTAATTATTTTTGAAGCATTATCTCCTTCATTAAAAAGTAAATCAAGAATACTCATGTTAGGAATAAATGGGTTATAGCATTGTTTAAAAATTGGATAATATACATTTTGAAATTTCACTGTAATTTTTTGTTTTTGAAAATTATTTAATTCTAAATAATTTGTTCCCAGAGACCCAGAAATATATTCATCAGAATGAAGTGATTTACAAATTTCCAGAATACGGTTAGAGCCTTGTGTGGTTATACCTAATTCGGAAGAAAAAATGGTTTTTGTTTTTATTTTTAATATTTTCATTAATGTTTGAATTAATTCCATATTAAGATCTAGTAGTAAATCAAATTTTTTTTCATAAATTGGCTCTATAAGAGGCCAAAATTGTTTAAAGAATTTTCCTTTTGAATAATTTATTTCAATAGTTTTTTTGTGTTTTTTCATCCAATTTTGCTCATTATCAATTTTAACTTCATTTATCAAAGTACCAAGATTGGCTTTAATAGGAACAGTCAACCAAGAACTACCATCACTCGTTCTGATTTTATTCCTATTTTGCCAACCATTTTTTTCGTATTGAACATCATCTAAGAAAACAAATACATCACAATACATCATTTTATGAAAAAACCCAAACCAAGGAAGATAACCAGGTTGGTGAATAGATATAGTTGGATTTTTGTACGATTTTAAAATATCATCAATCAAACTGGTATTCTTAAAAGACTTTGACGGTGAATTTTGATTAAAATTGGATGAATCAATTTGTATAGAATTAGTATTCTGTAAAATTTTACTTGAATTGTTTGCTCCCTCATTAAACAATAAATCAATAACAGCCATTTTAGGAATAAATTTTCCATGGAGTTGATGGTATGTAGGATATTGAAATTCTTCAAATTTTACTGAAATACCATTGTTTTCAAAATCAGAAATATTCAAATTATCTTTAGCCCAAAATGTACCAGAAATATAATTAGTTGCATTCAAAGATTTACAAATATTCAAAACTTTTTTAGAACCGTTACCACTTACATCTAATTCAGAAGAAAAGAGGATTTTTGTTTTAATATCTAATTGTTTTTTAACATATTCTATTATTTCTATATTAAGATCTATTAGTAAATCAAATTTTTTATCATAAAGTTTTTCAATAAAATCATCAAATTCATTTATAAAATTAGATTTAGAATAACTGAAAAGAATAGATTTTTTGTGTTTTTTCATCCAATTTTGTTTATTATCAATTCCTACGTTATTGATTAGTGACTCTTTAGTAGAAAGAACAGGAACAGTAAGTAATGTTGTCCCATTTGAAGATTTTATTAAATTTCTATTATAGAAATTATTTTTAACAAAATGAACATCGTCAAAATATACAAAAATATCAGATTCTTGCATTTTTTTAAAAAATCCTAGCCATGGCAAATATCCTGGTTGATGAATTCCAACAGTAGTCATTTGATCACTCAGTATTTTTCATTACAAATTCACAAATATCAAAATCTAAGGGAGTATCAATATCAATTGAACTTGCCTCATCAAGTAAATATCCCTTCATTCTACCACCAAATGGAATTAGTTCTTGATTTTGTAAGAAATTTTTTGTTGTTAAAAGGATTGAACCAGTATACGCATACAGTTTTTCCATTTCTTGTCTATTTTTCAATTTTTTTGTGTCATCAAACGGAATTAACAATTGATTTTCTTTTCTATACATATATGCTGGATGTATTTTTACTTCTGTAACAGAAATTACGCAATCAATTTGATTATCAAAAATCTCAAAACAGTTTTCAATATCAGTTTTTGTTCTAATTGGAGATGTTGTTTCTAACAAAACAATTATAGAATTTTCTTGAACATTTATTGAATCAATTAGGTGTTTTACTGCATCAAGATAAACTGCAGTATCAGATGCTAATTCGTCAGATCTTTGAATTACTTTAGCACCAGAATTTAAAGAAATTTCTTTAATATCTACATCATCTGTAGATACATAAACTTCATCTACATATTTTGTTTGTTTTGCAACATCAATACTGTGTTTAATTAAAGGTTTATTATTTAGAAGTTTTTTATTTTTATGTAATACTCCTTTTGATCCTCCTCTAGCTAAAATGAAACATAAAACCTGTTGATTATTATACATATTTACAATTTACACCAATCTTCAAAAGAAATTTTTTCACATAAAACTCCATCTAATGAATTCAAAGTAGTATGATTATCTCTCACCATTTTAAAAACTAAATCTTTTCCTTCATTGAATTGTGAATAATCTCCTAAAAGTTTAATTCCAGAAAGAAGAATTTGCTTTGCACCAAAAAATGATGCAAGCATTATACAAGATAATCCACTATTTCCACGAGGGAATTTGCCTGAAATTATTTTTGGTAATCCAAGGTCCAAATATTCTGGAGAAAACCAAAATATCTTCCCTCCTATTTCTAAAATTTTTTTTGGTACTAATGGATCAACGATTAGAGATAATGCATAATTACCTTTTTTGTTGATATATTTAGTATAATTTGGATCGTGATCTACAGTTACATATAGTTCAGATTCCACATTAGTTGTAGGAGTAGAAAAACAAGGTTTGTAAATTGGATGAATTAATTCACCTCTACCACAAACTAAGATTTTATCAAAATTAGGTTTAAAATCTAAAATAGTATTTTCAACATTTTTTTTATTTATTTCAGAATTCTCAAAATAAATTTCAGAATTCCAATAATTTTCAGGATCGATTTTCAAAGAGAAATCATTTATCATATGCACATTAATCTATTAAATTTTTAACTATATTTTCAAAATAAGAATTATTATCAAATTGGAAAATGCATCACTCTATTCATTTCTTTACCTTCTAACGAGTCTTTTATAGAATCATTATCCATGGAGTTTTTAACAATTTTTAATGCATTATCTGTAGAATTAATGGTTTTTTCTAAATCATCATCAGTATGAGAATAAGTATGAAATATTGGTCCTTGCCAATATAAAATACCATTTTTAATATTTTCTTGGCAAAATAAACTTCTAACAAGCAATGAATCTTCATCATTTTTGTATGGAAAAGATAATTTTAGTTTTGCAGGAAATCCTTCAATTGGTACTGACACATCATTTTCTGATGTTATTTTTTTAAATTTTTCTCGAAATTTTTCACCTTTTTGATGAATTTTAGGTAGTGCTTTAGTATCTTTTAATTTTGAAATCGTGCTCATAAATGCAGTTAATGATAATGTTTCACCTGCAAAAGTAGTAGAATAAAATATTTCATCAAATATATTCATAAATTCAGACTCTCCAGATATTGCTCCTAATGGCATTCCGTTAGCCATTGCTTTTCCCCAAGCAGTGAGATCAGGTTTTACATTGAAATATTCTTGTGCACCGCCAAGAGACCATCTAAAACCTGTTTGAACCTCATCGAATATCAATAATGCATCATGATCATGAGTAACACGAATAACATCATTAAGGAAATTATTTGAAGGGAAGTCGAAAGTCATTGGCTCCATACAAACCGTTCCAATTTCATTGTCTTCATCTAAAATCTTTTTAAGACTTTCAATATTATTATATTCAAAAAACTTTACCATTTTTTGAAATGACTTTGGAATTCCTTTGTTTCTTGATGTTATTGCAGTAAACCAATCATGCCAAACACCACCTCCTCCCCAATATGCAATATGATCTTTTCCAGTTATTGCTCTAGAAGCTCGAACAGCAGCAGTTACAGAATCAGAACCAGTTTTAGTAAATTTTGTCATATCACAATTTGGAACAGTATTACACATTAGCTCAGCAGCTTCAACTTCAATCTTATGAGGTAAACTGAAAATGCTTCCTTTCTCCAATTGTTGAATGATTGCATCATTAACTGTTGGATCAGAATACCCTAAAATTATTGGACCTAAAGCGGCCATATAATCAACATACTCATTTCCATCCACATCAAAAATGTGACTACCTTTTGCTTTTTCAGCAAAAACTGGATAGACTCCTTCTACGAAGCTATGAAAACCCTTGCTAAAAGTATGAGTTTGGGCAGGCAAAGTTCTTTTTGCACGATCTAAAAATTCAAAAGACTTGTTCAAATTTGGATTCATAATATAGGTTTCAATAAAAGTTGGTAATTAATAAATTCAATACATAGAAAAAGTTCAAGTTTGTTTAAGAATTTTAAGAAATCTAATGCCACTTTCTAAATCTAAATCAGATTGAATTTTTTTCTTTTTAAGAGATTTTAGAAAGTATTTCATTTCATTTAAAAATCGTTCATTATTTTTAACTTTAGTAGATATTACTTTAGGTTTTTTAGTATTTTTTATAATTTTGATATTTTGTTTAACAAAATCAAATTCTATAGATCCTTTAGATCCATCAATAATTAATTTATGTTGATGAACTTTAGATATAAAATTATTTTGGGATTGTATAACTATTCCATTCTTTGTTTCCATTAATAAAAATACAGAATCATCAACATTTACTTTTAATGAACCAATTGTAGAAATTAGACTTCCATGTATTTTAGAAATTTCTCCAAATAACCATTCTAAAACATAAAAGCTATGACTTGTTAAAGTAAGTAATGCACCTCCACCTAAATCCTTTCTAGCAGAATATTCAGTTTTGTAATCAGCCCAAGGATGCCAATCAGGCAAATATTGTCCTTGCAAATATGTTGCAAAATATACATCTCCAATAATTTTTTTATTGATTATTGATTTTAGATTGACAAAGCCTTTTTCAAAAATATAAGAATGCCCCATCATTACAATTATTTTATTTTTATTTCTTAATTTTATTAAATCAGATGTATTTTGTAAATTATTTGATAATGGCTTTTCTATAAACAATGAAATTTTATTGTTAGCAAAAAAAATTGCAGGTTTAAGATGTAATGAAGAAGGAGTACAGATTATTGCTGCATCGATATCTGGATTGTCTTTTACAGCAATAATATAATCGTCATAAATTAATTCAGTTTTTAATTTATTTCCTAATATTTTTGCCCTACTCAGATTTGGATCTACAAGAATTAATTTTTTTATTCCTAAAGAATGTAAATTTCTAGCATGTCTACTTCCAATAGAACCACAACCTAAAACTAAAATTTTCAATTTAGAAATTTATTATATCAAGTGGTTTATTAATACAATTAAAAAGATATGAGAGTGTGTTTGAGAACAAAAGAATTCTAATCACAGGTGGAACTGGATCATTAGGTCAAGCATTGACAAAAAGACTTTTAGAGTTTAATCCTGAAAGTATTAGAATTTTCAGTAGAAATGAAAATAATCAGATATTGATGGCTAGAAAATTTAAAGAAAATGAAAAACTGAGATTTTTCATAGGCGATATAAGAGATTATCCTCGTCTTTTAAGAGCAATGGAAGAAGTGGATATTGTTTTTCATACAGCTGCATTAAAACATGTAGATGTTATTGAGTATAATCCATTTGAATCAGTGAAAACCAATGTGATTGGAACTCAAAATGTAATTGATGCTTGCCATACTGTAGGTACAAAATTAGCTGTGGGTATTGGAACAGATAAAGCTGTAGCACCTCTAAATGTATATGGTGCAACTAAATTATTGATGGAAAAATTATTTGTGTCAGCTAGTAATTATGTTGATACATCTAAACACCCAACTAAATTTATAGCAATTAGATATGGGAATGTTTTAGGAAGTAATGGGTCTGTAGTTCCAAGATTCATTGAACAGATTAAAGCAAAACAAACAATATCAATTACAAGTCCAAAAATGACAAGATATAGTATTACAATGGATGATGCATTAGATTTTATTTTGAATAGTGTACAAGAATCTAAAGGTTCAGAAACTTTTGTGCCAAAATTAAAAGCGTATAATATTATGGATCTTAAAGATGCATTGTTTGAGTTGATAGGTACAACAAAATTTGAAATTACTAAAATTAGACCAGGTGAAAAATTAGCTGAAGTTTTAATCAGTGGTGATGAAATGAATAATACGTTAGAAGGAAAAGAGGGTTTTATTATTACACATGGAGATCAATCAAAGGATAAATTAAAACACATGTATCCAAATCATAATAAATCATCAGGAGGTACTCAATACTCATCAGATATTGCAGAGAAACTATCTAAAAATGAGTTAATTAAAATGATTAAATCATCAATTGAGAAACTTGACGATTTATGATATAGGGGTTTAAAATAATTGAAAATTTTAGTTTTAGGCTTAGGTTCAATGGGGAAAAGACGAATTCGAAATCTACAAGAATTAAAAATTAACGATATTGTAGGATATGACATAAATCAAGAGAGATGTAAAGAAGCAAAAGAATTGTATAAAATAGAAATTGCTGAAAATTTAGATATAGTATTAGATGAAAAACTTGATGGGATAATCATTTCTACACCTCCAGATAAACACAAAGAACATGCATCTATTGCAATAGAGAGAGAAATTCCATTTTTTACAGAAGTAAACACCATGAATCCTGATGATATGCAAGACATCATTAATTTGTGTAAAAAAAATAATGTTAAAGGAATGCCAAGTTGTAACATAATTTTTCATCCATCAGTGATTAAAATTAAAGAAAAAATAGAACAAAACAAAATAGGAGAAATTCTAACTTTCAACTATCACAGTGGAACTTATTTACCAGATTGGCATCCTTGGGAAAAATTAAGTGATTATTATGTATTTAAGAAAGAAACTGGCGGAGGAAGAGATCAAATCATGTGGGAATTTCCATGGATTTATCAGATTTTAGGAAAGCCTTGTAATATTTCTGCATTTACAAAAAAGAAAGGCAAATTTGAAGCAGATATTTTTGATGTATATGATTTGTTAATTGAGTTTAAAAATGGAGTAATAGGACACATCATGGTAGATGTAATTCAAAGACCCCAATCTAGATTTTGTGAGATAATTGGAACAAGTGGAACTATTAGATGGGAATATGATAATAAAAAAGTGACAGTATATGATGCTGAAAATAAAACATGGGAAAATTATCCAGAAAGTGAAGATTACCAAGGATTCACAGAAGAAGTTCCTAAACCTGGATTTTCTATTAAAGATAAAGGTCTTGGAGAATCATATATTGATGAAATGAAATGTTTTCTTAAAATGATTAAAGAAGAAGAAGATCCTAGTTTTACGTTAGAAGATGAAAAAATTCTTTTAAAAACAATGTATTTAGCTGAAAAAAGTTCAAAAGATGGAATTCACCTAAAAATAGAAAGTTAAGATTAGATATGAAGAAGAAAATTTATGCAATAATTCAAGCTAGAATGAGTTCTTCAAGATTACCAGGAAAAGTTTTAAAAAAAATAAAACAAAAGCCAATGTTACATTATGTTATAAAACAAGTTAAAGCATCAAAGATGGTTGATGAGATTATAATTGTTACAACAACCGAAAAAGAAGATAAACCAATTGTAGATTTTTGTCTTAAAAATAAAATTAAATGTTTTAGAGGTTCAAAATTAGATTTATTAGATAGATATTATAATTGTGCTAAAAAATACAATTGCGATCCCATAGTAAGAGTTACTTCAGATTGTCCTATTGTAGATCCTGAAGTAATAGATTTAACAATTTCAGAATTTCTAAAAAAGAAATATGACTATATTTCAAACAATTTAGAGAAAATCAAAGGGAAATGGGAAAATTCCATGTGTAATTATCCACAAGGAATGACCGTAGAAGTATCTTCATTTAATGCATTAAAAAAAGCTTGGAATGAAGCCAAAAAACCAAGTGAACGAGAACATGTTTTTCCATATATTCAATTCAATCCTAAAAAATTCAATGTTAATAGTATAAAATATCATAAAGATTTGTCCCACATTAGATGTACAGTAGACAGGGTAAATGATCTGGAATTTATTAGAAAAATTTATGATTTAATTCCAAATAAAAAATACATTACTATCTCAGATATAGAAAAAATAATTAAACAAAATCCAGAATTAACATCAATAAATAATAAAATTCCATTTGATGAAGGCTATCAAATTTCTTTAATCGATGATAAAAAAAAAGGTATTAGAAATAGTAAAAATGTTACAATAAGAATTGACGCAGATAATATTTTAGGAATGGGTCATTTTTATCGTTCATTAAATTTAGCCAAAGAAATGAAAAAGAAGAAAATAAAAATAACTTTTCTTACAAAAAGTTCAATAGTAACAAAATTAACTCCAAAAAATATTTCTGTAGTAAAATTACCTAAAGATGGACATAAAGATCAAAAAAAAATTATTAGTAAATTAAATGCAGACATTATAATTATTGATAAATTAGAAGAATCCTCTTCGTTAATTAAATTGTATAAACAATATTTTAAAAAAATACTGGCTATTGATTATACTGGAAAAAATAAAGAGATGATAAACTATGGAATTAATATGCTTTATCCAAAAACTGGAATTAAAGGTGAAAATTCATTTTCTGGATTTAAATACTCAATTCTAAATGATGCATTCATCAAAACAAAAAAAATACCTGTATCAAACAAAGTCAAAAAGATAATTGTGTTACAAGGGGGAGCAGATACCTTTTGTTTTACGCCAAAAATCATTGATTCATTAAATCAAATTCAAGAAAAACTTACAATAACTATTATCCTAGGTCCATCTTTCAACTGTAAAAAAGAATTAGATAAAATCATAAAAATTTCAAAGCATAATTTAAAAATATTACAAAACGTGAAAAATATGAGTGACATAATGAAAAATCAAGATATTGCTATCACTGGTGGAGGAATGACATTATTAGAATTATCTCATTTAGGAATACCTTCAATAGTAATTTGCGGTGCAAAATTTGAAAATGAAACAGCATCATTAATGCAAAAAGAAGGATTTGCAATAAATTTAGGCTTTAAACAAAAGTGGTCTAAATCAAAATTAATTTCTACAGTAAGAGAATTAATTTATGATGATAATTTAAGAAAAAATATGAATAAAAAGGGAAGAAAATTAATTGATGGAAAAGGATCAAAAAGAGTATTAGATTTGATTTTAAAGGAGATATAAAATGAAAATTCTAGTTGTTTCTGCTCATCCTGATGATGAAGTTATTGGAATGGGAGGAACATTAGGAAAGATTTCAAAAAAACATGAGATAGAAGTTCTTTTTTTAGCTGATGGAATAACCGCAAGAAAAAGTGGTGGACACAAAAATAATCCAGAATATGAAACTAAGAAAACAGATGTAGATCAAATGAAAGAAGAAATTGAAATACGTAAAAAACATGCAAAAAAAGCATTATCTGTATTAGGAATAAAAAAAATGAAATTTCTAGATCTTCCAGATAACGAATTAGATATTGTCCCTTTTCTTAAAATAGTAAAACATGTAGAAAAAGAAATTCTCAAAAGTAAATGTGAAATGATATTTACTCATCATTATAATGATTTGAATATTGATCATCGTTTAACCTATGAAGCAACAATTACTGCAGCAAGACCATTACCGAATTTTCCAGTTAAGTCAATAATATCATTTGAAGCATTATCATCATCGGATTGGAGACATCCTTACAGTTTCAAACCAAATATGTTTGTGGATATTTCAAATCAACTAAAACTAAAACTAAAATCAATTAAAAATTATAAGAATGAGATAAGAAATTATCCTCATCCAAGATCACTAGAAACAATTGAAGCAGTGTCAAAAAGATGGGGTAGCCTTTATGGATTCAAAGCAGCAGAAGCTTTTGAAATCATTTTCACTAGAGGTGGAAATCTGAATAATTTCCTATTGGATTAGACAATAACATAATATTTGCTAAGATAAAAAAAAATACATGAAAAAAATTCTTGTAATAGGAAATGGATTTTTAGGGAAATCTATTAATTTATTCAAATCAGAAAATTATGAAATTACATGTGTTTCAAAAAATAATTCAGAGTTAACTGTAGATATAAGGAATATTAAATCACTTGAAAAAATAATTATAAAAACAAATCCACAAATCATAATTAATTGTGCAGCATTAACAAATGTCGATGAAATTGAAAAAAACAGTAAAGAAGCTTTTGAAGTAAATTCTTACGGTGCAGAGAATATTGCAAAAATTGCATCAAAATATAATATTAGACTGTTACATATTTCAACAGATTCCGTTTTTGATGGTAAAAAAGGAATGTATTCTGAAGAAGAAATACCAATTCCAATAAATGAATATGCAAAATCAAAAAAACTTGGGGAAGATCTTGTAATAAATAATTCTAAGAATTTTGTTATTATAAGAACAAATTTCTATGGCATAAATAATGAAAAAAAATTTTTGTTAAATTGGGTTATTGATAATCTTAAAAATGACAAAAAAATAATAGGGTTTAATAATATTATTTTTTCTCCTTTAGAAATAAAAAATTTAGTAAATATGCTATTAGAATTATCAGAGAATAATTTTCAAGGTATTATTCATTTATCTTCTAATGAACCAATTTCAAAATATTATTTTGCGAAAAAAATATCTAATATTTTAGGATTTAATGAAAAAAATATCATAAAGGGGAACATAGAAGATATTGATTTTGTAGCAAAGAGACCAAATAATACTTCATTATCAAATTCTTTGGCAAAATCAATTTTAAAGACAAAAATCATTAGTCTGGACGAATGGTTAATTCAAAATAAATCAAAATTAGGTTAAAAATTAGAAAATAATCAAATTTCACATACTGAAGATTATATATAGAAAAAAAAATAATTAAAAAAGATGAAAATCAACAAAGGACAGTTTAGATTAACTTCACGTACAAAAAATTTCAAGTTTGAATTAAAACGAGGTAGTGGTCATATGCTTAGTTATATCAAAAATCGTCTTCAATGGCATTATAATCCAAGATTACATCATGTTAGTAAATTTCCACCCCATATTGATATAGAAATTTCTAGTCTTTGTGATTTGAATTGCCCAATGTGTTATACTACCACTGAAGAATTTAAAAAATCAGTAAATAGGAGTTTAATGGATTTAGAATTATTTAAAAAAATCATCGATGAAGGTGTAAAATATAATCTATATTCAATCCGATTAAGCTTAAGAGGTGAAGTTTTCTTACATCCAGAAATTCTTGAAATGATAAAATATGCTAAAGAAAAAGGAGTTAAAGAAGTGTCCACATTAACTCATGGTGGTAGAATTGATGAAGAAGTTTTTAAAAAACTAGTTGATTTGAAATTAGATTGGATATCCATATCATTTGATGGTGTTGGTGAAACATATGAGAAAATTCGTCATCCATTAAAATATCAAGATATGATAAATAAAATAAAACGATTCAAAGAAATTAAGAAAGAGAAAAATTCAGTTAAGCCCATAATCAAAGTACAAACTATATGGCCTGCAATTGCAGATGACCCACAGGGATTTCACGATACATTTGATCCTATAACTGATCAAGTAGCTTCAAATCCATTAATAGATTATTTACATAATGACACTGAAATTCTATTTGAGGACAATTTCACTTGTCCACAACTTTGGGAACGTATGTGTATAGGTGCAGATGGTAGGGTTATGCTATGTGGTAATGATGAAATGATGTCAAACCAAATAGGAGATGCAACAAAAGAATCAGTTTATGATATTTGGCATGGTGAAAAATTAGAAAAAGCTAGAGAAATTCACAAGAAACACATGGGTGCTAAAGAATTGGAGCCGTGTAAGCACTGTTACTTACCACGAAAAACCAAACAAATGAAAGTAGAGATGGAAAACAGATTATTAAAAATAGATAATTATGTTAACAGAGAACAAACTGTGGGAAAATAATTGTATTAAAATGCTAAAAAAATAAGAACTTTTTATAGATATATAATAAAATAATCAAAAAGTAAAATCTCAAATTCAATTAGAAAAATTAAAGATGAAATAATTTCAAAAAATATGAAAAATTAATCAATTTAAAAATTTGGGAAAAGTCACAAATTAGTCACATTAAATGATACATTATATTATATTGTATTACATCTTATTACGATGTATACATGATAATTTTAGGATTGTATATAGGACAATGTTCAAGCATAGCAATTTATAAAAATAATAAAATTATTTTTGCTACAAGTGAAGAAAGATTTTCAAGAATAAAATCAGATGAAACTTACCCCTTAGAAGCAATTAATCAAGGACTAAAATATTGTAATATTTCAGCTGATGAAATTGACAATGTAGTGATAGGTACAATCAGAACACAATTAGTTCCAATGCTTATTCGTAATCTTAGTAATTTTTCAGTAGAAGAACATCTTAAAACTATGAATGAATATTGGAAACCAAAATTAAATGGTGAACCTCATCCTAAAATGATTGAATTATTTGCTTCAAAAATTAATATGGACAAATATCCATTTAAAAAAACATCTCATGAAAATATAGATAAATTTGATTACGGGCAATTTACAGATGAATATATTGAAAGTACTACAGATTTTTTAAAAACCACAATTTCTGAACATCTTAAAATTGATAAGTTAAAAATTAAAGTGCTAGATCATCATACTTGCCATGCATCATATGCACTTTATGGCAGTCCAATTCGTGAAGACGGCACCTTAATTTTTACAGCTGATGCACATGGAGATGGTTTTAGTGGAATGATATCACAATATGATAAAAAAAATGAATTCCATCAAAATGATAAAAAAATGAATTCCATCAAAATGTTAAAAAAATATAATGATTCAGATTTTCAATTGGGTAGAATTTACAGATATACAACATTACTTTTACGGATGCTACCAGATGAACACGAATACAAGGTAATGGGGTTAGCTCCATACTATGATGGGCCAAAAACAAAAGAAGTGGAATCAATTTTATTAGAAATGCAAAAATTGGATGGGTTAGATTTTAAATTTAACAAAAATATTAAAAACATATTTGAGTTTTTGAAAGAAAAATTATCTCATTTTAGATTTGATCATATAGCTGCAGGATTACAATTATTTACAGAAAACTTGTTAGTAAAATGGATTCAAAATGCTGTGAATTATTATGATTCAGATACAATTGTATTTTCTGGAGGTACATCAATGAATGTTAAAGCGAATATGAAAATTTCACAAATTTCTAAAATAAATAATTTCTTTGTTTGTGGAGGGGGAGGAGACCTTTCACTTTGTATGGGTGCATGTTATGCATTTGCTGAATCTAACAAAATTGAATCAGAACCATTACAAGATCTATATCTTGGACTGCCATGTAATTATTCTACAGATGATATTAACAAAAATTGTCAAAAATATCAAGTAACAGAATATCACAATGAAGAGCAAATAGTAAAACGATTACTTGATGGTAAAATCATTGCAACATGTATAGGTAGAAGTGAAATGGGGCCCAGAGCATTATGTAATAGAAGTATCATTGCAGACCCACGAAATAGAGAAAATATTGAGTTAATAAATAGAAAAATAAAAAATCGAGATTTTTGGATGCCGTTTGCACCAGTTGTAATGTATGAATATCAACATGAAATTATAGATAACCCTAAACATTTGGATAGTCCATATATGACAATTGGTTTTGATACAAAGGAAGGAAAAAAGAAAATGCCTGTAGCAGTTCACCAATATGATGGTACAGCAAGACCACTTATTTTAAAAAAAGAAACCAATGAAAGAATGTGGAACGTGTTAAATTTATTTTATAAAAAAACAGGTATGCCGGCTCTAGTCAATACTTCATTTAATTTACACGGAGAACCAATAGTAAATTCTTTTGATGATGCTATGCATGTTTTCAATAATTCTGGATTAGATTCTTTATGGTTAGATAATCACATTATAGATAAATAATTTATTTTTTTGTTAAAAGATCAGCAAAAAAGTTACATGAATTTTGTTGATTATTAAATTGTTCATCAATAAATTTAGTTCCATTGTTAATTATCATATCCCTATAATCTGAATCATTCAATAATTTATCAATTTCAGATTGAAATTGTTCAAATGTTTCAACTCGAATAGAGGATTTAGTATCAAAAATAGATTCATCAATACTCCATTTTGGATGTGATAGATAAATAATGGTAGGAATTTTTAAAATCATAGCTTCTATAACGGCTGTTGTAAGTTCAGAGGCAACCACTATTTTACAATCTTTTAAAAAATCAAAAATATTGCCTGATTGATAAATAGGAATTTTTTTGGATATTTCTTGAACTATGGGTTTCAAGCTATATGGCAAAGTATGTTTTCCAGGATGTAATTTGACAATTAGTTCATGATTAGGGATATTATTTGCATAAGAAATCATTTGTTTAATCATTTTTTCATTTTTTAAATCATTTTGGGAATCAAAACTCGTAAAATCCACTTCATTAGAAAAAGATTCAGTGAAGAGAATCTTGTTACTCATACTCAAAATTTTTGCTTGAAAAAAATCATCATGTCTAGGACTCCCAATTACTTGAATTTTATTTTCCGATACTCCTAAATCAGTCAATAAAGATTTTGTGAAATCTCCCCAAACTGCATTTTTTAATCCAAAAGTAGGAATAATAGGAGAAGAATTAAGATATTTTTGAACATATTTTCCTTGTGGCAAATAACCATGTTGTAATAAATATCCAGAAATATTTTGTCTGGCAGATTGAGAAAGAATTGCTTTTTCTTCAACCCCAGTATTATAAAGAACAATTATTTCATGGATTTTTAATTTTGAAAATAATTTTTTGCTTAGAATCAATCTTTCAATTACTTCATAGAATCTATTACTACAAAGTAACATAAAATCATCTTTAATTGAAGACCAAAAAGAGAACCCCATTATCGAAAAATAATTTTGAAAATGATCATTATTTGAAAAAACATTTTCAAGTGAATTTTGAAAGTCTTTTTGTGCTTTGTTTATAGATTCATCTATTTGATTATCTTTTAAATTTTGTAAGGTAATGATTTTACATTTTAATTTTTTTAATAATTTAAAACTAGAAAAATTCCATGCTGCAGGTCGTCTTTCATTAAGTAATAAAATATTAAAATTAGTTTTTGAAAAAGATTCAAACATTTTTTTGTATAAAATTGGATTAAAATCTAAAAAAAGAATATTCTCTTTATTCTCAAATTTTTTAAAATTAATTTTTAAATTAAAAAAAGTGTTAGTAAAAATTTCCATTATTTTTTTAAATTTTATTGCAAAATTTCTTGATATTCTAATTTGAAATAATTTATTTCCAAAATTAATTGGTATTTCTATATTATCAAAATATAGTAAAGAGTTTGAAACTGTAGGGATAATATTTAATTTTATGGTATTATTTTGATTTATTTCATGTATCATAGAATTTAAAAAATTAGAACAGTAGATTTCGGCAGGATTTTCTTTCTGTAGAAGTTTAATTACACCCACAAATTTTTTAATTGATTGAATCATATATGAAAATAATTCAATTTCTAATAACCAACCTAAATTGATAGTGTCATATTCTAAATATTTAGAAATTGGTTTTTGTTTATACCATTCATAACATATATCGATAGTTTTTTGATCAACCATTAATTTTTCATCTTCAGAAATATAATCTTCAATTAGATAACTTGTAATTCCCAATTTCTGAAGTTTTTTATGAGCAACAATATCAAAACTTACAAATTTTGAATTTGTATAATCTTTAAAATTGCTGAAATCAGAATTATGTTCAACTAAAACTAATGAATTTTCCATGTTATTTCACAAGAATTCTATTGAGAAATATTCCATTTGTTCCAATCATAATCATCAAAAGTGACATTTTTCATTTCATTATCATTAGGAGTCCAAGCAACATCTGCCATTGCTAAAACTGAAGCTAAATCTTTTGTTATGTTAATGTGTGCTGAGGATACATTTTTGGGCACAATTACCATTACAGGGTTATCCTCACTTGATTCTATTTCTAAATACTGACCATTTTCTGTTTTAATAATAAAAATTACTTTACCTCTAATACATGTAAAATAGCTATTCCTTTTGGTGTGTAAATGAGGTCCTTTTATTTCTCCACCATTTACAGAACTAACATAAATCATCTTAGGGTGATTTTTGATGAGTTTGTCCCAATCTCGCCAAATTACAGTTAATGAACCATTTGTATGTTGATCCGTAATGGCTTTAGTTGGATGAATTTCTAAATTGAAATGTCCAGATTCTTCATTCTCCATATTCACAATTATTTATGTTGCTACAAATAAGTATGAAGGTATTGAATAGGACTATAAAAATAAAATAGAGTTTATCAAATTATAATAAAATAATTTATCAATGCTTATACTCATTTAAAATTGCAGATTATTATTGACACAGAACTATCCTAAAAAAATATCAATTGTAGTTTCAGTCCTAATTGCATTTCTAATTGCTTTTTTTACACTATATTTCTTTTTAGATATTAATTCAGGGGAAATAAAAGAATGGGAAAATGAGTTTTATTCCAGAGATTTTCATGAACAAAAAAAAATTCTAATCTTAGGTTCTAGTCACACCGGACACATTAATGCAACATATGTGAATCAATACCTTGAAAGGAATCAAGAAGGGTATGCAGTTTATAATTTATCAATAATGGGAGATCGGCCTCAACAAAGATTAGGGAGTGTTGATAAAATAATTTCAATAAATCCAGAATTGGTAATTTATGGTGTAGGTTTTAGGGATTTTAAAGATGATGAATTCAGATCAACAGATAATGAATACGAAAATACTAGTGTCTTACCTGATCCACAAGAATTTATTAGACAAATAATTAGATTAGATCTATTATCTGGTTATGATCTAAATTTCTTTCAATCACCTAAAGCCATTACGCTAAAAACATTGCATCATATAACACAACCAACAAATATGTCAAAAAAATTATTTGTTGAAGATACACCATTTTTTCACCCAAGTCCAAAAGATATTCAAATTAATGTTAGAAATTCATCAGATGCAAAAAATTTAGAAAGACTTGATATCCTTAAACAATTTTCAGTCATGAATCCTCCTGAAAAAAATATTGATGCACTTGCATTGAAATTAATTGCTAAAAAATTATATGAACATGATGTAAAACTTGTAATTTTTAGTACTCCATATAACAAAGTATATTTTGAATTAGTGCCGGAAATTTATGAAAGTAATTTGAATATGATTCTTGATGAATTAAATAATGATAATGTCAAAGTATACAAATTACATAATAAATATGAAGATTCAAATATTTGGACAGATCATAATCATATTGCATTAGATCCAAAAATTACAATTTTTAATGATGACATAATAAAAATAATTTTAGAAGAAGTTAACTAATGCTGTTCAATACCATAGATTTTGTTGTGTTTTTTGTAATTGTTCTAACGGCTATTACTATAATTAAACATAAAAAATATCAACATTTATTTTTGTTAGGTGCAAGTTATTTTTTCTTTTACTATTCTAGCAACTATCTAATCGTTCTTTTGATAGCATCCACCATATTAGATTTCTATGTTGGAAAAGAAATTTGGAAAACAAAAGATATCACAAGAAAGAAAATACTACTCGTCGTTAGTCTTGCAGGTAATTTAGGTTTACTAGGATTTTTCAAATATGCAGATTTTGCAATTTTGCAATTTAATTTCTTAGGGAATTACTTTGATTTAGCTGCTAACATTCCATTGTTGCATTTAGCTCTTCCTATTGGAATTTCATTCTATACTTTTCAAACCATATCATATACTGTAGATATCTATCGTGGGAAACTAGAGCCTAGTAAATCACTGGCTGAATTTGCATTATTTGTGTCATTTTTCCCACAATTAGTAGCAGGTCCTATCGTTAGAGCAAGTGAATTTCTTCCTCAATTGCGAGAGAAGATAGGAGATTCCAAAATAGGAACAAAACTGAAATTAATTACAATTGAGGAAAAAAATCTCAAACTAGGCATAACAATTATGGCATTTGGTTTTCTCAAAAAGATGTTCTTTGCAGATAATATAGCTCCTTTTGTAGATAGAATTTTTGAATTACCAATAGGTCAAGACTCATTATCAATTATGTTAGCTACTGTGGCATTTGGAATTCAGATATACGCAGACTTTTCTGGATATTCAGATATTGCAATTGGAGCTGCATTAATTCTTGGGTTCAAGTTACCAATGAATTTTAACAAACCATATTTTGCTACATCTCCATCTGATTTTTGGAAAAGATGGCACATTTCATTATCATCATGGTTACGAGATTATCTTTACATTCCACTCGGAGGTAATAAAAAATCAAAGAATAGAACATATCTAAATTTAATGACAGTTATGTTTCTAGGTGGTTTATGGCACGGAGCATCATGGAATTTTGTAATATGGGGGGTTCTGCATGGAATATATCTTGCAATACACAAACTAGTATCTGATCGTTTTCCTGGAGTTGCAAATAATTCATTTTTCAAATCGAGGATCGGAAAGATTACATCAATAATTGTAATGCAATATTTTGTATTTTTAGCTTGGATTCCGTTTAGAGTTTCTGATGTTGATCATATGTTGTACTCAGTTCAAAAATACATATTTTTTGACTTTCAAACAAACACAATTTTGAACAACATAATGGAAAATAAGTTCCCCGTGGTTTTAATATTATTATTCATAATATTACATTTCATTGCATATAGGAAAAATAATATAATTTTAAAAATTTCAAATTTTGGATTAATCAAATGGATATCAGTTTTATGTACAATTATGATGTTGATTTTCTTTTTTTATGAGGGTAGTCCAGAGAATTTTATCTATTTCCAATTTTAAATTCTAATTAGACATTTAGTAGTCAATTAGAGAGAAAAGATGCTTTTAGATTAACTAATACCAAAAATGAAGCATAATGTAATTAAAATATCCAAATATTAAAAAATTAAACAATTTTTAACTGGTTTTACAATTTCATTGTGATGGAAGATAGGAAAAAAAGAGTGAAAAAACTAATTGAAGATAAAGGGATTCTTTGGACTGCAATTCACATATTTAAAACTCAAGTAAAGGAGAAAATTTCGGATAAATACACTATATGGAATAAAAAAAATGAACTTTTAACAAATGATGATAAAACTATCATAGACTTACCTTCTCACACTGTAGATGAAAATAAACGAATATGGAATAATTATGATTGGGAGAAAAAAGGTGAAGAATGGACTGTGGAGGTTCAAAAGTATAAAGGAATGGAGCCAACAAAATGGAAAAAAAATCTAATCGATGAAATGATGATAAAACATATTCAAAAAAATTCAGTAATTTTGGAAATTGGGCCAGGAGGAGGAAGATGGTCTAAAGAATTAATTAATTTATCCAAGAATCTAATTTTAGCAGATATTACACAAAAATGTCTAGATATATGTCAAGATCAATTCAAAGAAAATAACAATATTGAATATAGACTGATTGAAGGAAACTTAGATTTTATTGGAAGTGATAGTATTGACTATGTATGGTCATATGATGTTTTTGTGCACATTAATCCAACAGATATTGAAAAATATATCAAAGATTTTCAACGAATTTTAAAACCTGGAGGCGTTGCCATAATTCATCATTCAGGAACATTTTCAGATTACACTGATAAAAATAAAGGATGGCGCGCATTTATCGGGGGGAAACAATTTGCACATATGGTAGAAAAATATCAGATGAGCCTAACAGAACAAAATATCCAACTAGTTCATTTACAAGGAGATATAATTTCAATTTTTACTAAAGTTAAGTAAAAATAAGATCTATATTTCACACAAAACATTTTACTGTTGATATTTTTAAGAGAATCAATGAAAATATTGGTTACAGGTGGACTTGGGTTTATTGGAAGTAATTTTATTTTACAAATACTTGATAAGTTGCCTGAACACAATATAATTAATTTAGATGCTGAAATACATGGTTCAAACTTACAGAGTCTTTCTACAATAGAAAAATATGATAATTATCAGTATGTAAAAGGAAACATTACAGATTCAACTATAGTGAATAAATTTGTTCAAGAATGTGATGTCGTGATAAACTTTGCAGCAGAATCACATGTAGATAGAAGTATATCTAACGCCAAACCATTCATTGATTCAAATATTGTAGGGACTTTTACAATTTTAGAAAGTATTAGAAAATTTGAAAAAAAATTATTACATATTTCTACTGATGAAGTGTTTGGAAGTTTAGATATTGGAAGTGCTAATGAAATTTCTAGATTAAATCCATCTAGTCCATATGCATCATCAAAGGCATCTGCAGAATTGCTAGTGAATTCTTATTTTATAACATATGGATGCAATGTGTTAATTTCAAGATGTACAAATAATTTTGGTCCTAGGCAATTTCCTGAAAAATTAATACCAAAAACAATAATTCGTGCAAGTATGGATAAAAAAATACCAATTTATGGTAATGGGAAGAACATAAGAGATTGGATTTTTGTGGAAGATCATTGTAATGCTCTAATTAAAATTCTTAAAGAAGGTGAAATTGGAGAATCGTATAATATTTCTACATCAAATGAAATTGATAACATCACAATTGTAGAGAAAATTTTATCATATATGGGAAAATCAAAGGAATTAATTCAGTTTGTAGAAGATAGACCTGGGCATGACTTTCGCTATAGTCTTGATTCTTCAAAACTTAGAAGCATAGATTGGATTGAAAAAACCTCATTTGAAGAAGGTATAATGAAGACTGTTGATTGGTATCTAACAAATAAAGAATGGTGGAGTAATCTAGATCCGAGAATACTTGCAGATACACCTTGGAAATAATTCGATTTATTAACAATTAAAAAAGTCTTGATTTATGAAAGGAATAATTTTGCATGGAGGTCATGGAACACGACTTCGACCATTAACTCATACAGGGCCAAAACAACTGCTACCAATAGCAAACAAACCAATGTCAGAATATTGTTTAAATTCTTTAAAAGAAGCAGGTATTTTTGATATTAAAATAATTATTGGTGGGATTGCTTCAAAAAAAGTTCAAGAATATTATGGAACAGGTGAAAAATTTGGAGTAAAAATATCATATGTCCAACAAGATGAACCAAAAGGAATTGCTCATGCAATAAATTTATGTAAAGATTTCATTGGAAATAATAAGTTCATAGTATTTTTAGGTGACAATATTATTTTACGTGAAATTTCAGATTATAAGAAAAAGTTTGAAGAATCGGATGTAGATGCATCAATTTTATTATGTAAAGTTGACAATCCAAAACAATTTGGAATTGCTGATATCAATTCTGATGGAAGTATTAAAAAAATTATTGAAAAACCAAAAGATCCACCAACTAATCTTGCGGTAACTGGGATTTATTTTCTTACTCCAAAAATTTTTGAAATTTTTTCTAGATTAAAACCATCATGGAGAAATGAATTAGAAATTACTGATGCATTACAAATGTTATTAGAAGAGAAAAATAAAATTAATTATTATAAAATTACAAATTATTGGAAAGACACAGGTACTCCTGAAGATATTATTCATGCAAATAAAGTAATTTTAGAAAATATGGAATCATACACTAAAGGAATTATTGAAAAAAATGTAGAAATAATTGGGACTGTAATGTTAGGTAAAAATTCAATTATTAAATCAGGAACAAAAATTATCGGCCCAATAATTATAGGTGAAAATTCAATAATAGAATCTAATACAATAGTAGGTCCCAATACAAGCATAGGAAATAATGTCACATTACAAGATTGCCAAATTAATAATTCAATAATAATGGACAATTGTATTATTAATGGAAAGATAAATATCAAAAATAGCATAATATCATTTAATTCAAATATTTCTAAACAAAATGAAAATAATGAGAATGTTTTTCTATTAGGTGAAGGTACAAGGATAATTCTGTAAATATAGTAATGAAAAAAATAAAAATTATTAATTAGTTGTTTATTTAGGTAAAAATTTGAGAATTAATGATATGAATGATAAATTACCCTTAGTTAGCATAATTATTCTAAATTATAACGCTGGAGATCTCATCCAAAAATGCATTAATTCCATTATTAACTCAAATTATGCATCATTTGAAATAATTCTTGTGGATAATAATTCACAAGATAATAGTCATAAAATTTGTAAGGAAAAATTTCCACAAATAATTCTAGTTGAGAATAAATCAAATTTAGGATATTGTGAAGGAAATAATGTTGGAATAAGGTTAGCAAATGGAGAGTTTATTGTTATTCTTAATCCAGATACTATTGTAGAAAAAGAATGGATTAATTATCTATTGGATGCGTATCAACAAAAAGGTGATGGATTGTATCAACCTAAGCTTCTAGCAATGGAGGATAAAAAAAGAATCAATACAATGGGAAATATGATCAATTTATTCGGATTTGGTTACTCAAGTCAAAAAGGTTTAGATGATCTTAGTACAACTTTAGAAATTCAAGAGATTGGATATGCATCAGGAGCATGTTTGTTTACTTCAAAGAAAATTCTTGATCAGATTGGCTATTTTGATTCATTTCTTTTTGCTTATCATGATGATCTAGATATTGGTTGGAGGGCAATGCAGCAAAAAATTAAATCATTTTTAGTTCCAAAATCTATTGTATACCATGCTGAAAGTTTTAGTTTTAAATGGAGTAAGAAAAAATTTTATTTGCTTGAAAGGAATAGATGGTATTGTTTACTAACTCATTATTCTAAAAAAACATATTATAAAATATTACCAAGTTTAATTATTATTGAATTTTTTATGATTTTTTATTATTTATCTAAAGGAATGATTAAAGAAAAAATTTTAGGATATAAAGATCTAATTCAAAATAGAAAATTAATCCATGCCAAATTTCTAGAATTAGAAGAAAAAAAAATTATTGTGGATTCAGAATTAATAAAATCATTTAAAGATATTATTGAAACACCAAAACAAGTTTCCGGAGAGGTACAGTCACAATTATTTAACAAAATTTTAAAAAATTTAGCAAGATTATCTAGATGTATTATTTAGATTAAAAATCATTTAATTGTTTCAAAAAATTCAAGAGTTTTTTTAATCCCATCTTTCAAAGTAATTGTAGGCTTCCAACCTAATGAACGTAATTTTGAATTATCAACGACAAAATTTCCTACATCAACTTTTTTAGTATATAATGGAGATTCAACATATAAAATTTTGGCATTTGTTATTTCAGATAAACAATCTCCAATTTCATAAAACCATGTCTTTTTACCAGAAGAAATCCAATAAAGATTACCTGATTTACCATTTTTTAAAATAGCAATCAAAGCAAAAATAACATCATCAACATAAATTACATCGCGGAAAAATCTTCCGTCATCATATATTGTAACAGGTTTGTTTAAAAAAGCTTGATAAATTAAATAGTTCAGCGCATTTTTTGTAGGAGTTTCATATTGTTCTCGTGGACCAAATGAATTAGTAATTCGAAATGAAATAGTATCTAATCCATATACATTATGATATATTTTGCAAAGGTGTTCACTTGATAATCTATTAGATCCATATATTGTTGTAGGATTGCAAATGCTTTGTTCATCAACAGGTAGTTTTTCAGGTTTTCCAACTACAATAAATGTACTTCCAAAAATAAATTTGCAATTTGGTACATGTTGTCTAATTGATTCTAAAATACACATTGTAGATTTTATGTTAACATCCACATCATAAATCGGATTTTCAAAAGATTGTTTATGTGATGTGGTTCCAGCTAAATGAAAAATTACATCAGGTTTTTTTTCTTTGATAAATTCTTCTAATGAATTTGTATCAGTTACATCAATTTGTACAATGTTTATTTTTGAAGAGTTTTTTGAAACATTTTTTTCTTTGTTAAAATTACGTACAATTAATGTAATTTCATGATCATACTTGATTAATTCATCAGAGAGATGACTCCCAATAAATCCAGAACCACCAGTAATTAAAATCCTCATAAATTCATAAAGAAGGTGATGGGTTAAAAAATTTTCATTAAAAATGTATTAAAGAATTTAGATAATACATCTAATATAATGGGGGGACTCATTTTTAGAAAAGTTCAAGATTTTAGTAAAATCTACCAAAATAGTCAAAAATTAGTATTGGATTCCTTTAGTTTATCTAAATTGGACTAAAAAAGAGAGAATAGTTCTAAAAACTAAAAAAAATCTTGATATAATTATTGATGTAGGTAGCCATATTGGATTATTTTCACTTTATGCTGCAGAAAAATGTAATGTTGGAAAAGTATTTGCATTTGAACCTATTCAAACAAATTATAATATTTTTCTTCGATGATAATCCAGAAGATTTTATTTATTTCAAATTCTAATCAAAATGACTCATAAATTGTAGATAATTGTTTGCAAATATTAGACCATGAAACTTTTTGAGCAAAATCAATAGCTAAATTACTAAAAATAGATTTTTGAGAAAGAGATTGTTCTATTTTTTCACAAAGTTCAGATGCACTATGTTTAAAAAATATCATTCCAGCCTTAGAATTATCAATTATTTCCTTATGAGGTTCAATTCCATAAAGAACAAGTGGTTTTCCACAAGCCATAGCTTCTAAGGTAGGAACCGGACAAACCTCAAAGGTACTAGCAGATATGTATAGATCACATGAAGAATAGCGCAATCTCAAATCATCATCAGTTATTTTTCCAGTGAGTTCAACATACTTTTCTAAATTTTGTTTTTTTATCATAGATTTTAACTCAAGCAAATCTTCACCATCACCTACAATTTGTAAATGGGCTTTAGGTAATTTTTTTAAAATAGTATGCATTGAATTTACTAGAAACTTTGTTTTTTTATAGCTTCTAAGTGCACTAACAAAAAGTAATTGTGGATCACCTTTCTTAAATGGGGTTGGAAGTTCAGGATGATAAAAATTTGTATTAACACCATTATATAGAACAACTGCGGAAATTTCTTTATTTAATTTTTTCATTTGTGTAATTCCTGCATTTGAAACTGATAAAATTTTTGAGAACTTTTTTCTATGTAAAAACATAGATATTTTGAAATTGATTTCTTGAATTTTATTTGATGCTCCATGATAATGAAAGAAAATAGGTTTTATGGATCGTCGTGTCATTAAAAAATAATTTATCTGTGTTTGATGTGAATGAATAATATCAAAATCCAAATATGAAATGCCAGAAAATAATAATTTTAATTTATTTAATTTTATTTTTTCAACTCCTTTAGGAGGATCTTTTTTAAAATCAAATGAACCTATGGCTGTTCTATATCCTAAATTTTTTAATTCCAAACATAAATTATTAATTACACTAGTATGGCCATGAGTTGCAGGATATTTTGCAACTATCATTATTACTGATTTTTTCTTCATTTTTAATTCTAGAATGACAAAGTAATATCTTTAATTAAAAGGTGGGTAAAATTATCTCAAATTCGCATATTAGCGAGCCTACATGATAACTAGATTTTTTACTATGAGGATTTAGACAAAAATAATGAATGTAAATGAACTAGGATCATTTTTAGTTACAGGTGGAGCAGGATTTATTGGAAGTCATTTAGTGAGTTATTTAGCTGAAAAAGAATGTGAATTAACAATAATTGATAATTTATCAGCAGGCAATAGTGAATTTATTAAAAATATTATTAAAAATAAAAAAATAGATTTTATTAAAAAAGATCTTAATAATTATAAAAATGAAGAATTATCTCTAAATGATATATCAACAGTTTTTCATATGGCAGCATATCCTGAAGTCCGAACTGGGCATTCAAATCCTCAATTAGCATATAAAGAAAATATAGAAAATACATACAGCCTATTAGAAAAAATTAGAAAATCAAACGTGAAAAAAATTGTCTTTGCTTCTTCATCAGTAGTATATGGAGAAGCAGAGTTAATTCCTACCCCTGAAAATTATGGACCACTTATTCCCATATCATCATATGGTGGTTCAAAATTAGCATGTGAGGGATTAATTTCAGCATATTGTAATAACTATGGTATACAGGGTATAATATTGAGACTTGCAAATGTCATCGGTTCAAGAAGTAAACATGGAGTAATTTGGGATTTCTTGAATAAATTAAAAAATGATAATTCTAAACTTGACATATTAGGAGATGGGAAACAAACAAAATCATATATTCATGTAAAAGATTGCGTCGATGCATTTATTTTTAGTTTATTAAATTCAAAAAAAAAAGTCAATATGATAAATATTGGAAACAATGACCAAATCGAAGTAAAAAATATAGCAAAAATTGTTTGTGATAATTATAATCTACCCAATACAGAATTAAATTTCTCAGGTGGAACCAATGACGGAAGAGGATGGATAGGTGATGTGAAAACAATGAGATTAGACATTACTAAATTAAAGGAGATGGGATGGAAACCAAAATTAACAAGTGTAGAAGCAGTTGATTTAGCCACAAAAGAACTATTAAAAGAAATCTCTTAACATAAAAATTAGAATTACAGAAAGTTTCTTAAAAATTTGTTTTAAAATTATGTGTAATGAGCCCCAATAACTAAAGATAGTTAACTTGATAACTCATATAGATTATTTTTGTTTTGTATATATTGAAATCTTTATGGAGAAGAATAAGAAAATTTAGTGGATTAAAAGATCTATCATATTTAGGAGTAGCAAATTTTGGTGGAAGTATAATTTCAAGTGTATTTTGGTTTTATTTAGCAGCAATAATGGGTCCTGAAAATTACGGTGAAATTAGCTACCTCATAGCAATAGCTGGAGTTGCATCAGTATTATGCTTGTTTGGATCAGGATATACTTTGATAATATATACTGCTAAAAAAGAAAATCTATTACCAATAGTTACATTAATTTCAATTGGTTCAAGTTTTATTGCGGCAATTGTATTATACCTTTTATTTAAGGAACCGTCATTAGGGATCTATGCAATTGGATATGTAATTTTCAATTTAGCAATTGCAGATCTTCTTGGAAGAAAATTGTATAAAAAATATTCTACAATTTTCTTATGTCAAAAATTACTTTTAATTATTTTGGGGGTTACGTTATATTATGTAATAGGCACAAATGGTGTAATTATTGGATTTGGATTATCTATGGTAATATTTATAATTCCTGTCTATCAATCGTTAAAAAAATCAAAATTTGAGATTACTCCATTGAAAAAAAGATTGGGGTTTTCAATTAATATGTATGTTGAATCACTTGCTAGAACATTCAGTGGGCAAACTGATAAATTAATTATAGCACCATTATTGGGATTTACATTATTAGGAAATTATCATTTAGGAATGCAATTTCTTTCATTATTAACAATATTACCTAGCATAGTATTACAATATACATTACCACAAGATGCTACAGGGGATACAAAAAAAAATATCAAAAAATATACAATATTTGCTTCTATAGGATTTGCAATTATAAGTATAGTGTTATCACCAATAGTTATTCCAATTCTATTTCCAGAATATACAGAAACTGTAATATTAATTCAAATTGTTAGTTTATCAATAATTCCAAGAACAATTACAATTATGTTAATGTCAAAAATTTTAGGTATGGGAAAAAGTAGATATATAATAATAGGATCAGCAATTTTTCTTGTAGTACAAATTCCATTAATCATCATATTAGGAAAAATTATGAGTATTCAAGGCGTGGCATTATCATTAATTATTGCAGATACTGCACAGGCACTATTTTTGATAGGGGTTAATCAAAAAATCTTAAAAAGTAAAAACTAATAATCATATATTTCTAAAATAAGAAGTGTACCTATATTGATGTACAATTAATTGAGAACAATAAACATGTTAATAAAAATTGAAGAGGAATTGAATAGGTTTAATACAAAAACATATTCCATAATTTTTTTAATTTGTACAATTAGCATTATAATAAAAATCTATTTTGCATTAGGAATACATGCACCAACTCCAGATTTATTAGTATATTTAATTGAAGCAACCAAATTTTCTAATGGAGAATTAGAAATTGGAAATAGATTTGTATGGCCTTTGTTTCTTTCAATTTTTTTTAATCTATTTAATTTTGATACATTAATTGATTATGCAAATTTAATGAAAGTAATTTCAATTAGTATTTCAACTATTTCAATACCTATAATATTTTTAATATCTAAAAAAATTATAGGAAGGAATTGGGCTTTAGTTACTGCATTTCTATATGCAATTGAACCAAATATTATTGAAAATTCAACTTTTGCAATTAAAGAACCAATGTTTATTTTATTAGGATTAATTTCAATTTATTTTATATTACATGAAAATAAAAAATTAATTTTATTATCTTTTCTTTTTGCCGGATTAGCATTTGATACAAAAATTATTGGAATATCAATTTTTGTAATAATTATTTTATCATGCATATTACGAATTAAAAATAAAAAAGAATTAGTAAAAATACTATCAATTGGAATTTTAATTTTTGTTGTTGTTAGTTCTACATTTTTTGTGCTGCCATTATTTGATGAAAAAATTCCCATACTCTATCAATTTTCAGGAGTAGATAAAGTAATCAGTGGTGAAGTACAATTTACGTCAACATATTCTGAAAATGAAGAAAGCACAACAGAAAATATTTTAAAAAAATCTATGTTAAAAGAATTTTTACATCTATTGCGAATTAGTTTTCCAATACTTTTTATTTTTTCAATATATGGATTTTATTTATTAATTAAAAAAATTAATTATGAAAATAAGGTAGTTATAATTTCTTTAATTACATCATATATTTTTGCTTTTCCAATTTATTTATTATCAGCAGAATTTCGTAATTTATTTTTCATTACTCCATTTTTATGTATATTATCAACATTAGCAATAAAAAAATTATATGAAAAAATAAAATTTAAAAATATTTTCTTAGTAATTTTATTAACAACTTTATTTATAATTTCTCTTGTTTTTCTAATTGAACAATTTACTATTGATAATGAATTATTTCATGAGAAAGAAAAAATGAGTAAATTCATCATAGAGAATTTTTCAGGTAATTTTATGGGAAACATGTATGGAGATTTATCATTAAAAATAGAAAATCCAAATCTAGGAGATCCTAATCTGAATGAACCACATATATTTAATCAAAAAATTGGATTAGTTGTAGCATCTTTTCCCGTAGACAGTAAAGAGAAACTTGTCGAATTAATTAAAATTAAAAAAATAGATTATTTAATTATTGATAATAATTATGATATTAGATATCATATTTTTAAAGATATTAATAAAAACGATTTAGATTTTCCATTCTTAAAAAAAATATTAGATTCTAAAGATTTAGGATATAATAAATTAAATGTCAAAATTTTTAAAATTATATTAGAATAATTATTTGCTTAGTAAATTTTTTTTAATAATTTAACAATTTCTTGTTTTGTTAATGATTTTTGATTTTCAAAATATTTTTTAGTTTTCATAGATGTCTTAGAACCACGATATTTTTTTGAGTTAATAGATTCAAACATTTTTGGAATAATAAAAAAATCTTTTGTTTCAAGACAATTTTCCATTTCAAAATGGGTTAACAAATATTCAGTTAATTTTTCTCCAGGTCTAATTCCTGTAACTTTAGTTTTTAATTGAGATGGTTTAAATCCATATTTTGGTCCAAGAACTATCTTCATCGCATCAAAAAGATCTTCTAATTTCAACAAAGGCATTTTCAAAATGAATGTTTCTCCACCCTTGGCAATGGTAGTTGCATTTAATATCAAATTTATAGCATCACTTTTTGTCATAAAGAATCGTTTCATTTTTTTATCAGTTAATGTAATAGGGCCGCCTTGTTTGATTTGATTTTCTATTCTAGGAAGAATAGATCCTCTTGTATGAAAAACATTGCCAAATCTAACTGATGCAAATATAGTTGATGAATTTTTATGAAAAGCTTCTGAAGAAAGTAATTTTTCACCTAAAAGCTTTGTTGCGCCCATTACACCAATGGGATTTACTGCTTTATCCGTGCTTATTGAAATTACATATTTTACATTTTGTTCAATTGCAGATTTAACAACATTTTGTGTACCTAAAACATTTACAGAAAATGCTTCAGCAGGATAAAGTTCACACCGATCAACATGTTTGAGAGCCGCCGCGTGAAAAATAATATCTGTTTTTTTTGTAATGGTTTTTACAGTATTTTCATTACGTATATCGCCAATTATGAAATCTAAATTTTTTTGTTTTCCTAAAAGAGATTCTAATTCATATAATCCGTTTTCATCATTGCTAAAAATTTTAATAGATTTTGCTTTATCCGTAATCGCACGTTTAACTAAAGATTCTCCAATAGATCCAGTACCTCCAGTAATCAAAATTCGTTTATTTGTAAGAATTGATTTCATTATAAACTCTAAAAATTGTCGTTTATTAAATTATTTTAAGAGTAATTCTTCATATATTTTGATATATTCTGGACCAATCTGACTCCAAGAGAATTTTTGTACTGAATCATACCCAAATTTACATAATTTTTCATAAAATTTTGAATCATCAAATAGTTGAATAATTCCAGCCAAAATGTCATTAACATTACCTGGTTTTACAAGAAAGCAATTTTCCATATGATTAAAAAATTCTTTTCCACCTCCCACCGGTGTACAAATTACAGGAGTTTTGCAAATGAGGGATTCAAGAAGAGTATAACTTATTCCACCTTCCATCAAAGAGGGTTGAATCAAAATATCTGATCCACGTACAAGTCTAATTGTTTCTTCTTTGGATTTAGGACCAAAGTAATGAACATTTGATATAGTTGATTCAATTTTTTTAACTTTAGTAATTTCTGGACCATCACCTAGAATTATAAGATGAATGTCTTTAGGTAAATTTTTAGACATTTCTAAAATATCAATAATACCTTTTTCTTTTGATAATCTTGCTGCATAAATAATTTGTTTTTCAAATCTTCGATCCTCTCCTGTAGGTAAACCTTCTATGTCTAATGCATTAGGGATAAATTCTACATCATATTCTTTTTCTTTGTAATAATCTAACATTTCTTTTGATGATACTGTAATTACATCTGCCCATTCTAATGCAAATTTTTCATATTTTTCAGCTAATGCTCCTGCTGTATTTCCATGCAATAATTTTACTTGCTTATGATGAATTCCATGTAATGATAGAATTTTTTTTCCAGATACATTTTTCATTGCAAATGCTGCGGGTGGTCCTTGTGCATGTACAATATCAAAATTTTTTTTAAATGCACTTTTTATAAAAGCTGATAACATGAAGCTTGGATTTTTTAATTTTCTTATAGGTATAGTAAATGTATTTTCTGAAGAAATAATTTCTACTTTATGTCCTTGTAATTTTAAGAAACTAGTTAATCCTTGAACGTGTCTAGCTATTCCACCAATTCCAGTAGATGTTGGAGATCCAATAAGGATTTTCACAAAACAAAACTAATTGTATACCTTTTAAGCTCTTGGATCAAAAAAATTTCTATGTAATAGGTTTTATTGGAATATAGTTTTTATTAACTTCATAAACAAATACTCCAGTCATAGGTCCAGGATTTTCATTATAGAAACTTGATGATGCATAAACTAATTGTAAAGGATCATTTTTTGAATCAGTATATGCAATTTGTTTAATACTAAGTGGAGTAAATCCAGGTTTAAAAGTTTGAGATTCTTGATTATTCTCAGTGTTATAATATGTTGCTACATTAAATGGAATCATTTTACCTAACAATGTTTCATTCCAAAAATAATTATTTTTAACATTAGTATTATGTTCAAGATATTTTTCTTCAGGTAGTTCAGCTATACGAATAAACCATGGAATTTTAGATTCATCACCACCATTAGCTAAATAATATACACGTTGGCCAGCAATATCTGCATTTAATTTTTCACCAGCAACAAACACTACAACGTAATCAACATTTATTTCTTGAAGTGTTTTCCAAGCATCGTTTGGAGAACTAAGAAATATTTCAGCAATTTGCTTTATTTTCCAATCAATAAGTGTAGAATTATCAGCTAATGTTGTTCTTTCAGAGAGAGTCTGAATCCAATATCCATAATCCCACCAAGATGCAACAACTGAATTTTCAGGTGTATTCAATTTTATCCATTCCATAGTTTCAAGCCAATCATTACTTGGTGGATGATTAGTTCCTCCAGTTAGTATTGTTGGAGGATAATCAGTAGCATTAATCCAATTACCATCAGCAGGAAAAGTAAGTGGTATTGCAAATAATATTAAAATGAATAATACATATGAAATTTTTAATGTATAGGATTTAATTTTAGATGAACTAATAGTAAAAATTTCTTTACTTAAAATAGATAATGCAATAGAAGCAAGAATAATTAATGATATCGATGCAAAAACTTCTAATCTTATAAATGCAGAACTAACATACACTCCAGTTATTCCAAGAATAAGAACAAATGTTTTGATATCATTTTTTATAATAATGTTAGATTGGAATAATTTTTTAGATAAAATAAACCAAACACCCAGTCCAGAAAAAATCATTAAAACAGAATGAAAAATATAAGATTGTGCTATATTGGGTGTAGCATGCTCTGCAACTGAATCTACTAAAGGATCAGTAGTTGTTAAAAAAGGATTAATTGCATTTAGATATCTAAAAGAAGGTAAATGTAAAATATCAGATTCTTCACTTACTATTACTAAAAATGATCCAATGACAATTATACTAATTAATAAAAATAGACTATTTCTCATTTTATTTTTATCTTTACTTATTTTTTGAAGAAATATACTACTAATGAGGAAGATAGTAGGGATAATCAATGAAAGACCACCTAAAGAATATACAAAAGTTAGTCCAGGTCTTTCAAACATGCTTGAAACTAAAATAAATACTGTTACAAATAGTGGAATACTCCATAACAGAAACTTGTGATCTTTTCTAACTAATGGTAATGCTAAAATAAAAATTCCTAATGGGATTATAAAAAATTGATTGCCACCCCAAGAAGACATTCCAAAACTCATAATTATTCCTCCAAAAATAATTTTTGAAATTACAATTTTTTTGTTTTTAGAATTTATTGCACTTAAAAATAAATATAATCCTAAAAGACCATAAAAAATTCCTAATGGTTCAGATTTAAACCAACCAAGACTACCTCGGATTATAATTGGAAGTGATATTGCAAACAGTAAAGATGAAAATAGACCTGCAATGGTTCCTGCAAATAATCTCACTAATGCAAAAATAACAACTACAGTTAATGAACCAATTATTGCAGGAAATAATATAGTAAAATCATATAATGATGAATTTCCTCCAAATATCTGATAAGTTATAGCTGCTGTACTATGAAGCATGAATTGTGAAGTGGCAGATACATCTCGACCAATGGGATACCAACTTTTATCATCATTCCATTTAAAATATTCAGAGAATCCATTTTCTACAATATATTCAGTAGCACGAAAATTAAAAAATGGATCAAATTCGTTTAGTTCAAATCCATAATTTGCTTGTTGTGATCTAAGAAAAAAAGATGTTGAAAATGACAAAATTAGTATACCAATTACTAAAAGATGTATTAATTTAAAATTAAAATTACTAACTTGAAATAATTTAGTTTGAGAATTCAATAATCAAATAATAATTCAAACTGTTATTACTCTTTTGAATTTAAATTCAATTACATTGTTGCTTGAGATGCATCATGGAACATCTGACTCTTTGCACAGCCAGCAGCAAGTTCATCACCTGCACCGCGTCTCATAAGACCTCTGTAAAGACCATCTTCGAGTTTTACACCTTCACGCTCTTCCCATTCCTCTACAGTGATAGAATATTTCTTTTGAATTCTATCCCTATACCATTCTGGAATTACATTAAATGCACAAAATGGAACTATTCTGAGATCTGGAGTTACATAGTGAATATCACATCTTTGTAATCTTTCAAGATCTTCGTTGTATTTATCTTGAAAGTGCATCATACCAAGGAATAATCCTTTGACGTGCCATGAACCAACTGAATCAAATGATCTCTTCATCAAAATATTACCAAACATTTTTGCTAAATCTAATCCGGCTGGTTGTTTTTTAGTATCAACAAAGCCTTTTAATTTTCTTACGACTTCAAGCATTGTAAAGTATTTGTTCTTACCAGAACGAATTTCTTCTGATTTATCTTCAAAGAGTTCTAACATTCCTTGAATATCACAGAATTTAGTTAATGGGACAAATTTCTTTGTGTCTGCATCTTCAAAGATGTATGTTCCTGCACCACATGCAAAGTGAATAGATAATTCATATTTTGGTTTACTTGAAAATGCTTCAATTACATTAGTTAGTGGCATACAACTTGGAACTGGGAACCAATCATCTACAGTTACTTGACCATCTGTTTGTTCTTCAATTCTTTGAACACAATCAGGAACTGTAATTCTATATTTTTCACGTTCAGACTTGCCCATTCTTCCAGTTAATGAAACTGGTTGAAAGTTAACAGCATGAACTACATCCATATTCTTTTGTGCATATCTAATAATTCCACCTAGTTCATGATCATTAATTGATTTGATTACTGTTGGAACAAATACTACAGTAGTACCTGTTTTTCTACAACTATCAAGAGCGTATGGAATTTCCCAGTGATTTTTAGGATTTGTTCTTGCAGTTACACCATCAAAGGAAAGGTATAGATTGTTACATCCAGCAAGTCTTACTTCTCTTGCTGCTTCTGGATCCATTGCATGTCTAATACCATTAGTATTCATTTGAATATGGTCAACACCTTCTTCTTTCATAATTTGAATAACATCAGCTATATCATCTCTAAGCATTGGTTCACCACCAGTAATTTGCATTGAATTTCCTGGAATTGGTCTTTCTGCTCTTAGAGTTTTCATCATACCTCTAACTTGAGTATGATCTGGTTCATACATG
>Ga0066606_10000161_pt1 | contig 40106 bp, 55 predicted proteins | sample SaaInlV_DNA_100m_FD_60386 | JGI IMG/M metagenome (GOLD analysis project Ga0066606, IMG submission 60386) | Marine microbial communities from expanding oxygen minimum zones in the Saanich Inlet - SI075_LV_DNA_100m | ecosystem: Environmental > Aquatic > Marine > Unclassified | place: British... | reverse complement strand
AGTTTTTGAAATGCCTGTTCAAATTTTTCAAATGGCTGTGCCCCAACTATTCGATACAGATCATTATCATTGAATATCAAAAATGAAGGAGTTGCATTGATACCTACCTCACGTCCAAATTGTTCATTATCTAGAACTTTCTGTCTAAACTCGGAATTTTCTAAACATTGGCTGAAATCATCTAAATTCAACTCTACATCTCTGGCAAAACCTAAGAGAACGTTTTCAGTAATCCATCCTGTATTCTCTCCACCCCAATTATCATACAATGTATTGTGGTATTCCCAAAATTTGTTTTGTTTTTGTGCACAATAGGATGCTTCTGATGCCAAAATTGATTGCCCACCATTTAATGGAAAATCTTTATAGATGAAATTCACATTTTCTGTTTCAATATATTTATCATTGATTTTTTTCATTGTTTCATCGTGAAATTTATAACAAAAAGTACATTGATAATCCCCAAACTCAACTATTGTGATTTTGGCATTAGGATTACCCAGCATAGTTGATCCCTTCAATAGATTTTCTTTACTCAAAACTGATGAATTGTCTGTGGTCGGGTCTAAATTAGTGATAAGTCCTACTCCAATAACTATCCCGATAATAATTGGTATAGCTAAAAAATAGATCTTCATACAATGAGCCGGTTTTTAATTACTTTTAAATAGATAAGTTTCTTCAAAAAATCAATGTCACAGGAACAAACTACAATTACTACTTCTGGTGTTTCTAAAATTGCAATTGCTGTATTGGCCATTGTATTTGGATTTGGCTTGTTTGTAGTGGGCTTTGATCAAGGACATATTTTCAGTGTAGTTATGGGTGAACAAGCATTTGATGAAATGTTCATACACGAATTAACACATGACATGAGACATGCCGCTGGTTTTCCTTGTCATTAATTCATTCTAAACTCTCATTCTAAATTCTAAGAATATATAATGCGTCTTAAATATCCTTTATGATGGCAACTTTTATGGCAAAACGAATTACTTTACCTCAATTAAAAAAATATGATGTAACCCAGAAAGTTATTGAAATGTTAGCCGATGCAGAATCACGTGCAATTATTTTTTCAATTATTAGAAAAGGAAAAACTGCCGCAGAACTATCTGAGAAACACAAAATACCTTTAAGTTCCGTTTACAAAAAAATCTCTGATTTAGAGGAGCTCACATTAATTCATGTAGACAGCTGGCAAATTTCTGAAAAAGGTCGTAGATTCAAGGTTTATCGGAGTAGAATAAAGGATGCCGAGATAAGTATAAAAAAACCTGAGGCATCATTAACCTTGACTCCAAATGACGTCAAATAATGTAAAGAAAAGTATTGTTCGTGAAGCGCTTCCTAAGCCAAATATTCTACAATTAAGTGAATATGATATAACACAGAAAATCATGGATTCGTTAACTAATGCATGTCATCGTTCTGTACTGTTTTCTATAACTAAGGACTCAAAAGATGCCCCAAAAATTGCTGAAGAGTTGAACATATCATTATCTGCAGTTTACAAAACTCTGGTAAAACTAGAAGAATTAACATTAGTAGAAATTGAAAAATTTAATTTTGTAGAAGGTAAAAAAGTTAAACTTTACAAGAGTAGAATTGGAAGAGCTGAAATTACATTTGATAACAACGATGCAACTTTACATCTTTATCCAAACATATCTCATGACAATTAATATTCATCCATGTCTGAAATTAATATATTAAAATTAAATTTCAATGATGTCGACTTTTCACATATACGAAATATACGTAAATCTGTTTTTAACACTGAATTAGGAATTTCAGAATCTGAATTATTTGATAAACATGATGAAACATGTGATCATTTTTTGATATTTGATGGAGAAAAAATTGCTGGTTCTGTGAGAATTCGCTCTATAGAAAATGAAATAAAGCTCGAGAGGATGGCTATCCTTAAAGAGTTTAGAGCAAAAAATTATGGAAAAAACTGTATTTTACAAATAACGGAATATTATTCTACAAAAAACTTTTCTCGAATGATATTGGATTCCATCTACTCTGTAAGGGGATTCTACAAAAAGTGTGGTTTTATTGAAGAAGGAGAGATATTCCAAAGAGTTGAAATTGATCACATTCGAATGTCGTTAACGTTCTAGTCTATTTAGAAAACACCCGATTGATTATTATCTCATAAAAAAATGTAAAAAATATGAATGCCGAACTTTCTACAAGTAAACTTCATGACATTGCACACATGGGAATGCGTGCAACTATTGGCGTTATCTTCATAGTTCATGGATTTGGAAAATTCGGAAATCCTGGATTTGGTGGATGGATATCTAGTATGGGTATTCCTGCAGAAATGCAAATTCCTATAGCACTAGCTGAATTTGTACCTGGAATTTTACTCTTAATTGGAGTTCTAACAAGATTATCTGGTGCATTACTATCGATAGTAATGCTTGGAGCGATATTTCTTGTTAAAGGTGCAAGTAGTTTTACAGGCGACAAGGGTTATGAATTTGATTTGATTCTTCTTGCTGCAAGTCTAGTGATAATTGTTAGTGGTCCGGGTAGAATATCTATCTCACATCTAATCAAAAAGATTCCTAGAGCATTACAATAATTCTAGGTAACGATTTTCTCTATTTCATTTTTTTCTGCAGCAATCTTGATTTCTCTTGCAATTCTTTTTCCCATACTCATATTTTCATTGAACAATAATGAATAGTAAGGTGAGCCATCCATGTAGATGTTAGTTCCTGCAACAATTCTTGCTGAAAACTCAAATGATGTAAATTTAGCATTTTCATCATATACCCCTTCAATACAAAATGGGCCATTCATGCCAGGAGATACAACTCTTTTTGCTGCTTCAACAAAATTTTCGCCCATCTTATACACCTCATCCAATAAAGACTCTCTCAAAACTAGAGGACTATTACCAATTACGTTAAATGATGGAACTTTTTTTGATTTTAATTGCTGCTCTGATGGAATTCTTCCTAAACCTTCTATGTCTGATTCATGTCTTTGATCCACTCCAAAGAATTCTAATTCTCCAGTTAACGGGGAGTAGAAGAACTGTAAATAAGCTAAAACACCTGCTGCATATTCTTGAATGTATAGAGTTTCATCTTTTGAGATTACTCCTTCAGAAATTAATTGGTTTCTTTTTGTGTTATAATCTTCTTCATTAGCTGCCATGAAGTAGCCTTTACCTCCTGCCGCACCTTGTCTTTTCACAATTACTAATTTTTCAATATCTTTTGGTTCTGTTACGGGTTTTGGCATTGGAAGGGTTGCTTCTCTCATGAGTTGTTCCTTCATGATTCTATCTGATTCCCATCTTAGAATCCATTTATTTCCAAAAATTGGAACACTAATGGATTCAATTTCTTCAGAACTCATTTGAGCAATTAATGTTCCATGAGGAATTAGTATTGCATCTTGTTCTTTGAGTTTATCTTGTATTTTTACATCTAGTATCTCGGAGAATTTTTCAACTATTATCAATTCATCAATAAACTTGAATCTTCGGTATAATTTCTCACGTTTTTTTTCACAAACAAGTATTGTTTTGAATCCTTCATCTTTCGCACCTTTCAAAACTTGTAAAGAACAGTGTGACCCTAAAGTGGCGATGCTTGTCAAGAGTAATTTTTCTTATCTGATTGGCTTTTTGAATCTATTCCCTAGATAATCTGGTTGACACATATTGAAAGATCTCATCAATTAGCTCAATTTTTGCTTCAGATTCTAGATCTTCAGGAATGGTTTTTGCTAGAAAATCATACATCGATGCCTGATCTTCCAACTCTCCACGCTCTTTTCTAAGAGAATATGTAGCAATAGCACCTGATATGTAGGCAATAGCTTGCTCTCGCGTATTCATATACTATCAATTATACTCTAAAATAAAAATTATAAACCAAATGTAAAATAAACCCAAAAAATTACTTTAAACTAAATGATTGGAACTGAACTAGGGGATCTTAGAAGAACGCATCATTCTACTGAATTAAGTTCACTGGCTGAAGGTACTGAGGTCGTTGTAATGGGCTGGGTTGTAACGGTTCGTGGTCATGGAAATATTGTATTTGCAACAATTCGTGATAAATTAGGAAATATTCAGATTATTACAAAAAGTGGAGAATGTGATGATGACATACGTGAAAAACTATCCCATCTGAAAGAACATTCATCAATTGCGGTAATTGGCAAAACTAGAAAAAATGAAAAATCCCCTACCGGAATTGAAGTAGTTCCGAGCGAAATGCGAGTTTTTTCAGAAGTTGAAAAAATTCCTCCATTCGAGCCGTATGCAAAAACTGTGAAAAATATTGATACACGATTAGAAGTAAGAGCAATTGATCTAAGACGAAATGTTTTACAAAAAATATTTCTTGCAAGAAGTGTCACATTGAAAGCATTACGAGATTATTTTGGAAAAGAAGATTTTGTTGAAGTTAATACTCCAAAAATGATTGCTACTGCTACAGAAGGCGGTGCAGCATTATTTCCAATCTTTTATTACAATAAAGAAGCATTTTTAGCTCAGAGCCCCCAACTTTACAAAGAACAATTGACAATGAGTTTTGAAAAAGTTTTTGAAATCGCCCCGATATTTCGAGCAGAACCATCTAGAACAAATCGACATTTGTCTGAAGCAATTTCTATTGATTTCGAGGAAGCATATGTGGATTATAATGATGTAATGGATAGAATCGAAGACCTAATCAAAAACTGTATTTCAACTGTTCAAAATTTTGTAAAAGAAAACACTGATGTGGAATTTACTGTACCTGAGGTACCTGATAAAATTCCACGCTACAAATATGCAGAATTAATTGAAAAGATGCAGGCTGCAGGAGTCAAGGCACAATGGGGTGATGATTTGTATCCAAAAAACCTACAAAAAATTGGTCTAACTGGGTTTTATTTCATAATTGATTGGCCAATGGGTCCAAAACCTTTCTATGTCAAGGTGAAAAAAGACGATGAAAAAATATCAGAATCATTTGATTTGATGTGGGGTGATTTGGAATTATCTTCTGGAAGCACAAGAATTGAAAAGAAATCTGAATTAGAGGATAGAATGAAGAATAAAGGTATGAAAACTGAAGCATTTGGTTACCATCTTAACATATTTGATTTTGGTGTTCCACCTCATGCTGGATGTGGAATTGGTCTTGAAAGGCTAATGATGGCTTTAACTGGAACTGAAAATATTAGGGATACAACATTCTATCCAAGAGATGTCGACAGACTAACGCCTTAATCGTCCTAGCAAAATAATATCTATGGGATATTTTACTTCAAAACATGGTTGATGAAGAAGAAATAATTCGAGTAGCAGAATTAATGAAAATTGATCTAGAAGAACATGGTGAACACGTAAGCCGTGTAAAGAAAATGCTCGAATATTTTGATATTTTAGACCAAATTGATCTATCGTCTGAAGAAATCACTGCTCAACAAAAATCCTTAAACGAATTACGAAAAGATGAATTTATTCCAAATGATAAAAAACTAATTGAATCATTAAAAAACTTCCGTGAACATTATGTTCGTGCGCCAAAGATGAATTAGATGAACCTTAACACTTCTATTCTAAAATACATCGAAGATGTGAAATCTGGAACTTTTACTGTTGAAGAGTTTACCACTGAAACTTTACAACGAATTAAAGATGTGGATAGTGACGTACATGCATATCTATCATTAAATGATTCTGCAATAAATGATGCAAAACTAATTGATCAAAAAATATCATCTGGAGAGAAAATTGGTCAATGCTATGGGTTCCCTATTTCAATCAAAGATAACATTTGCATCACCGGTACTAAAACTACATGTGCTTCAAAAATATTAGAAAATTTTATCGCTCCATACACTGCCACGGTTATAAATCGCTTACAAAATGAAGATGTAGTAATTACTGGTAAAACAAATTTGGATGAATTTGCAATGGGGTTGACTACTGAATTTAGTGCGTTTGGTCCTACAAAAAATCCTTGGAATCTTGACTATGTGCCTGGAGGATCTTCAGGCGGAAGTGCTGCGTCCGTTGCTGCAAATGAATGTCTCGCATCACTAGGTTCTGATACGGGAGGATCTGTTAGAAACCCTGCTAGTTTTTGTTCAGTTGTAGGCCTAAAACCAACATATGGATTAATCAGCAGATATGGTTTGATTTCGTATGCAAATAGTATTGAACAGATTGGCCCAATGACAAAGACTGTAAAAGATTCTGCATTTTTGTTAAACGTAATTGCTGGTCAAGATGCTAATGATGACACAACAATCGATAACAATAATGTAGATTATCTGGAAAATATTGAAGATGGAATCGAAGGTAAGAAAATTGGAATTATAAAAGAAATGACTACGTCTGAAGGTTTAAGCCAAGAAGTTTCCACAGCTACAAAAGATGCTATATGTGATTTTGAGAGTTTGGGTGCTTCGTGTGAAGATGTAACACTTCCTACCATTCCTTATACTGTTGCTGCATATTACACAATAACTTCAACCGAAGCGGGTAGTAATTTAGCACGTTATGATAACATACGTTATGGTTATGAACTAGAATCTGAGGGCTATGAATACAATTCTTACATATCGAAATCACGGGCAAAATTTGGACCCGAAGTAACACGTAGAATTATTCTAGGAGGGTTTGTACCATCTGCAGGTCATGCCGGCAAATATTTCTTAAAGGCACTAAAAGTGAAATCAAAATTAATCTCTGAAATCAATAAAGCGTTTGAAAAATTCGATTATCTTATTTCACCTACTGCACCTGTACAGCCATTTAAATTTGGAGAAAAAATTGATGATCCTGTAACGCTAATGTTGTTAGATTACAATACCGTTACTGCAAATCTTACTGGCAAGCCTGCAATTTCCGTTCCGTACCGTGTGATTAATGGACTTCCTATAGGAATGCAGATTATGGCAAATAGTTTGAAAGAAAAGTCACTTTTCCAATCTGCATATGCATTAGAATCAAAGACTAATTTACCGGAGGTCCCATTATGACAAAAATAGGATTAGAAATTCATTGTCAATTAACAAAGTTAGAGAGTAAATTATTTTGTTCATGTAAGGCAAATTATAGGGAGTTTGAACCAAACCATAACATTTGTCCAGTATGTATGGGGTTACCAGGTTCATTACCTAGATTAAATCAAAAAGCAGTTGAATCTGCAACAAGTATTGCACTTGCACTAACTTGTGATACTCCTGAAAAAATTGCATTTTTTAGAAAAAATTATTTCTATCCAGATTTACCAAAAAATTTTCAAATTACACAGCTAAATGTTTACGGAGATATGAGTGTGGGCGGAGAGGGGTATGTCCGTGTTGAAGATAAAAATATCAAGATTAGACGTATTCAATTAGAAGAAGATCCTGGACGAATAATTTATGAGGGTGCGTCTGAAAGAACTAAAATCACGCTTGTAGATTATAATCGAGCTGGAACGCCATTAGTTGAAATTGTGACAGACCCTGATTTTGAAAGTCCACGTCAAGTTAGAGTGTTTTTGAATATTTTATCAGATTTATTAGAAAATCTAGGTGTTGCAGAACCTGGTTTGGAAGGTGCAATGCGTGCAGATGGAAATGTTTCAATCGAAGGCGGAAATAAAGTTGAAATTAAAAATATAGGTTCATTTCATGATTTAGAAAAAGCACTACACTTTGAAATTACAAGACAACAAAGTTTGTTTGAAAGAGATATTGAAATTGCTCAAGAAACAAGACATTGGGATGATAGAAGAAAGATAACTGTTAGTTCACGAAGTAAAGAAGAAGATCAAGATTACAGATATTTCTTAGAAAATGATATCCCTTGGGTAAAAATCGATCAAAGTACACGAGATAGATTAAAAGAAAATATGCCTGAAAGTATTAGTTCCAAAAAAGAAAGATATGTTGAAAAATTCGATATTGCCCCTCAGGTTGCAGACATTATTGCATCCGATAGATACTATTCAAAATTATTTGAAAGCGCATACTCTGATCATAATGCAAAAGATATTGCAAATCTAATAACAACTGACGTGATAGGTTTCATCGATACCAAAGAAAAACAGGAGAACTCAAAAATTACATCCGAACATCTGTCCGAGTTGATTGATGCAATAAACTCTAAAACAATAACACGAAATTCTGCAAAAGTTGCACTACAAGAAATTATGAAATCAGGTAAAAATACAAAAGATGTATTGAACGAAATGGATTTAGGTCAAGTTTCAGATTCATCTGAAATAGATACTATAATTTCTCAAATTTTTGAAGATGAAAAACAGGCGGTGATTGATGCAAAAGAACGTCCTGAAACAGTAAATTTCCTAGTTGGTAAAGTAATGCAGAAAACAAAAGGCAAGGCAGATCCTGTTAAAACACTTGAATTGATTAAATCAAAACTAAATCAATGAATCTAATCTTAATAATAATTCCAATTGTAATTTTAATAATTGGAATTGGCGGATATTTTACAATATTCCCTGATGAAAATATTGAAATTTCAGAAAATGAACAAACACTACAATCTGAAAATCTTCAAACATTAATTCAAACAAATGTTAAATCTTTATTCAAAGTAATGGCATATGAAAATGATTTTGAAATTATTGAAGGAGAGAAAATTTGGCGTAATGTTTTCTATGAACTTGATGAATCTAACAATATGATTTATGATAATTTAAAAAATAATAAAAAATCTGCAGTTATCTTTCCAATATTTACGGCCGCAGCTTATTCTGAACCGGGATTTTATACATTTTATCGTGGAGAATGTGATAGGGAATTTCATGGCGTTTTATTTCGGGATGATGATTGTTTGACGGTTAAACTTGAAGAGGAATATAATCCACTATTTACATCGAGTGCTAATGGTCTTCAGGTTCTAAATCTTTTAGATTATGATATCCTAACAGATATTTCAATTCATCAAAATCCAGAAATTCTTTCCAAATACGAGAAAATTATTCTATTACATAATGAGTATGTCACATCTGTGGAGTTTGATGCAATTTTATCTCATCCAAATGTAATCTATCTTTATCCAAATGCATTGTATGCAGAAGTTAATTTTGATGAAGAATTATGGGAAATATCTTTGGTAAGAGGTCACAATTATCCTGAAATCACAATAAGAAATGGATTTGATTGGAAATTTGATAATAGTCCTGAGGAATATGATGTAACATGTGATGATATGAAATTTTCAAAGATAGACAATGGTTGGATGTTAAATTGTTATCCTGAAAATGTGCTTCATAAAAATAAAGAATTGTTAAAACAAATCAAAGACTTCTAAGATTTCATATCATTATGAAAACAGGTTTGTTCTCCCGTATGACATGCTGGACCCGATGGTTCGACTAGGTAAATTATTGCATCTGAATCGCAATCAACCAATATTTTTTTCACTTTCTGTGTATTTCCTGATTCTTCACCTTTCATCCATAGTTTATTTCTAGAACGGCTCCAAAACCACGAATTTCCAGTTTTTTTAGTTAATTCAAGTGACTCTTTGTTTGAATATGCCAAGGTAAGTACATCTTTTGAGTTTGAATCTTGAACTATTACAGGAACTATGCCATTTCCTTTTTCAAAATCAATATTTTCAATTTCTTTTAATGTCATTTTTTACTCCCAATTTGATTTGCAACCATTGGTAGAAATGCACCTACATCCGATACAATACCTAATGCCTGCCACGTTCCCCTATCCATTAATTTTGTTACGGTAGGTTGACTGATATCAATTACAATTACCTTTACGTTTGCTGGAAGCATGTTGCCAGTAGCAATTGAATGTAGCATTGTAGATACCATTATCACCATGCTTGCATCCTTCAAAACTTTCTTGTATTCTTTTTGTGCTATTGCAATATCTGTGATTACATCCGGTAATGGTCCATCATCTCTTAATGAACCTGCTAAGACAAATGGAATATTTTTCTTAATACATTCATACATTATTCCACGTGTTAATTTTTTCTGTTGTACCATTTTCTTTAATGATCCTGCTTTGAATACAGAATTTATGGCATCCATATGATTTCTATGGCCTCTTACAGCTAATGTTCCATCTTTAACCTTCATTCCTAATGACGTACCAAGTGTTGCATATTCAACATCGTGTACTGCTAGTGCATTTCCTGCCAACACCGCGTTTATGTGTCCTGATTTAACTAATTTTGCAACAGAATCAGCTGCACCAGTATGTATGATTGCTGGACCTCCAACCAACACAATTTTTCCACCTTGTTTTTTTGTTCGGACAATATCTTCTGCAACCTTACGTGCAATGTGTTGAGTTGGCCTTTCACTAGAACTACCACTTCCCATGAATTGAAAAACATTCATTCCTTCTCTTGGACGTTCAGGAGTTGAAACTCTAATTCCATCTTCTCCAACTATTACTTTATCTCCCTTTCTAACATCTCTAATTGGTACACAGGCTGCTTTGTTTCCTTTTACTATAATACATTTATCCATCATCATGTTATCCACGTTAATCCATTTCTTATTATGATAAATTGATGTGTGATTGTTTGTAGTGCTGTAGAAATTATCTGGAAATACCATATTTTTTGTAGCTGCTTTTGTTTTACATCCTTTTTGAGTTTTTGTCGTTGCACCTTCCCTGTGTAATGCAGTCATTATTTCATTCAGATGTGAATTATTTTTTCCAATAACTTTTAATTTTGCATAACTTTCATCGGTTTTCAGCTTTCCAACTGAAATTTTCATGACTTCAAATTTACCTTCAAGATCCATAACTCTATCAAAGATTTTTGTTAAAACTAATGAATCGATAAGATGTCCTCTGACCTCTATTATTTTCGAATATTTGTTCATCTTAGTATGATAATTAATGGCATTAATAAAATCTACACAGGTAAAGCTACTTTGCCTTTGTACTCTACAATGTTGTCTTTTTTCAATAATTCCACAATGTTGTCTTTTTGCTCTTGATTAAGACTCTGAACTAGTGATTTTGAGGTACCTTTTGAATCACATATTGCAATAATATATCCACTAGAATCGGTTAACACAAACCCTGATGATTCATCAACTACTGCATAGAGATTTTCTTCACCAACCGGTTCCCAAACATTGGTTTTGTTGTCTCTTAATGCTAAAGCTGGCATTGCCCTGTCATTGGATATTGAGTTTAGATATGCACGTGAAGCCTCTACTCTTTTTTGACCCATCTTTAATGCTTGGAAATATTGCATATGATAGAAATATTATAAATGCGATATAAATTAACAATTCTATGCCCCTTCTAAATACGACAATAATGCGGTTAAATGAAATTACAACTTTAGTTGAAGATAAATCAGATTTAACATCTGAAAATGAATCACTCATAAAACAAATTTTTAGGGAAATTAATGAAAAAGGTGAAAGATACGAAGTTGATGAAATTGAATCGTGGTTTGAAAATGAAGGGAGTTGGAATGTCAAAGATGTTAGAACAAGAATTGTAAATATCTCACATTATTCTCAATCAAAATTTGAACAAACAAACAAGTTTAGAATTATAGATGATACATGTGATGATGGCGATTCATGTAGTTGTGGAAATTAATTAGATTCTATCTGTTTTAACAATCTTGAAACTATTTCTGCATTATTTTCTCGTTCTTTAGTAATTTTGTTCAATCTTGAATTCTCTATTTCAGTCCTAACTTTTTTACTGATAATCTGAAAATACTCCTCATCTAAATCATTATTAGATTGTAGACGTTTTATAATTTCAAATAAAATACCAATTAATTCATTTTGTGCTTTTATTAATTCATCATTATTTTCAGACATAATTGTTACATTGAAAAGTATATTTGTATTTATTTTAAGATGTCCATCAGGATCTTTTTTACATCAGGATCCATTATTTGTTCAACTGCTGAAATAATGAATGGTTTGACTTTTTCAGGATCTACGTCTTTCTCATATATTTTTGCTTGTAGCGCCATCTCTAGTTTATCTAATTCATGTACTAATTTTGCTTCAGGAGTAGTTCTAACTAAAAACTCATCCCAGATATCCCCATAATCCTCTTGAATTTTTTGCGGGAGTGATTCTAAAATTTCACTCATCGCATAATTTTCTAGTTCTGATTTTTTATCATATCCAATTTGATCAGGCATAAAATCTCCAATTTTTGATTCAGCCCAATCATGCAGGATGGCCATTTTGAGAACTTTTTCAGAATTTAGAGACTTCATATCGGATAATACCATAGACATTACAGACATCATGTAGGAATGTTCTGCAACAGATTCTGAATCTTCTAAGCCCACTTTTATTTTCCATCCAGATCGTGGTAATTTTTTTAATTCTGCAATCTGAAAAAAGAATTTAGAAATCATAATTTTCATTTAATTTGTTTTTAATAAGCTTCGTTACTAAGATACAATATTCATAAATCTCTCGTTCCTGAAAAACTCTTCAAATTCTTTATTATTTTTAGATTTATTTTTTAAATTCGGCATTACATTTACTGCTTTTTGAAGAAATGTTAAAAATTGCTCAATGTCGTTTAATTTTAAAAAATTTGATGCCATATCATACAAAATATCGCCATTTTCAGGATAAATATTCAATAATTTTGTGCATATGGAATTCGATTCTACAAACCTATCTAATTTTTTAAAAATACGTAATTTATGATATAAAACGATTGTTTCATCCGGGTTGTTTTTTAACAAAGAATCACAAATCTTTATCGCATCATCATATTCACCTGTTTTTCTAAATATTGATATTTTATTTATTAATACAGTTTTGTCGTTTGGACTATTCTGTAAAAATTCATCATAGCAGGCTAACGCTTCAGAATATTTTTTTAATTTACTCAAAGAGTATCCTTTGTTATTTAATGCGATTAAATTCTTTGGTTCCCGTTCTAAAACTATTTCATATTTTCTAATACATTCTTGAAATTTTTTATTAAGAAATAATTGATTACCCTCATCAATCTCAATCATGATAAATTGTTGGCACCATGTAAATTTTAACATACCCTTAATAGATATGCATAATGAAATTTTTTATGAAAATTTACACAAAAACAGGGGATGAAGGTAAAACTTCATTATTTGATAACTCTCGAGTTTGGAAATCAGATGAACGTATAATGTCATATGGTGCAATTGATGAATTGAATTCATCCATAGGGGTTGCTTTATCTCTAGAATTAGACTCTGAAATCAAGGACATTTTGATTAGAATTCAAAATGACCTGTTTATTGTTGGTTCAGATCTTGCAAATCCAAATATGGCCGATAAGAAAATCAGGACAACGTCTGAAATGATTACATTCATAGAACAAAAAATTGATTTGTTAGAAACTCAATTGGAGCCATTAACTAGTTTCATTCTTCCAGGGGGTGCATTATTAGCATCTATCATCCATTTATCCAGAACAATATCTAGAAGAGCTGAAACTCATGTTGTAGCACTATCTAAAAATGAAGAGATAAACAGAGATGCTCTAATTTACTTGAATAGGCTATCAGATCTAATGTTTGTATTGGCACGTTCAATTAACAATCGAAAGAAAATACCAGACGTAGTTTGGAATCCTTGAAAGGATACGCTTTAATTTCAATTAATTCGCAAGTTTTTCATGCCGAGGTAGCTCAGCCTGGGAGAGCACCACGCTGAAGACGTGGCTGTCGGGAGTTCAAATCACCCCCTCGGCATTATATTCCTTCATAATGAAATATTTAATAAGATGATATTCTGATTTTCATCGAATCACATGGTAGAAAAGAAAAAGACAACAAAAAAAGTTGCAAAAAAGACAACAAAAAAAGTTGCAAAAAAAGCCTCCAAGAGACAAGCTGATTCTGAACCTTTAGATTCAGGAATTGTGATAGTCGAGGATGATCTATCTATCGATAAAGAAAGTGAACTCGAAGAAAGACGTGCATATCTCGAAGAAGCTCGCTCTCAAGAAGCAAGCTCAGATTAGAAATGCTTTTCACACACAGTGTGATGTCTAATACATGAAAGCATTATGCATGATTACTGTAAAACCCGGCATGGTTGATAAAGTAGTTCAAATTTTAAGAAAAAAAAGAAAAATTTCAAAAGACATAATGGTGGTTACAGGAAGGGCAGACATATCCGTTATTTTGAATTCATCAATAGATGAAATTAACAATGTGGTAATTGATTTAAAAAATGTAAAAGAAATTGTTAACACAGAGACGTTAATTGAAGTAGAGGTTGATTTAGGATGGTAAAAGCAGTAATACTTGTAAAATCTCCAAAAAAATTGATAGCCGCAAGACTGAGAAAAATAAAAAAAATAACCGAGTCATTTCCTGTTAGCGGTCAATTTGATGCGGTAGCCGTAATTGATGTTAAAGAATTATTCGAAATTAAAGATGTTACAACAGAGATACAAAAAATTCCAGGTGTAGAACGAACAGAAACCATGGTTGAAGTAAATCCATAAAATCTTATAACTAATAATGATGTTAATGGGGTATGAACATTAAACGCATTGGGAATATAATATTAGAAGTAAAGGATTTGGATACGTCGATTAAGTTTTATCATGACATTTTAGGAATGCCAATAAAGAATGAACGGCGCAATTGGGTGGATTTGGGACAACAATCCGGAGGTACATTAAGTTTACACCCTGCATCAATTACAACTTCACATACAAGTACGTCAAAAGAAAATGGAATTTTAATTGGATTAACTGTAGGTGATTTAAATTCAGCAATAGATGAATTATCTGATGCAAAAATAGAAATATTTAGAGAGGTTCAAGAAAGACAAGCAGGGAAAAATGTAATAATTTTAGATCCTGATGGGTATATGATTTCATTATTTGAACCTGATTTTTCAGAAAATAAAGAAAAACAAACTTCAGGATATGTAGGATTTACACCAGAGTAATTATTTTTTTAATTTTACGTATCAATGTAGTAGTTGATTTAATTTTTTTATTAATTGTAATATAGTATGTTATGCCATTTTTATAAAATAATAAAACATTAATTTTTTTATGAGTTATTAAAATAAATTCTAATTCCCCTAATGTTTTTGATGTTTTCTCTCTTAATCTCATCATAGAGGCAATTGCAAAAAATTCATGACGTACGGAATCTGGTGAAAAAATTGGTTTCACACCAGGCATGATTTTTCCAGATATTGTGCGACCATATTCATTGAAAACTCCTGCATATCGTATATCCTTTGAAATTGATAAAATTTTTTCACAGTTATTTCGGTGCCGAGTGACGATCTTTGCCCAAGATTGATTATTCATAATTGTCTAAAATGGTTCATAATTAATAAACCACATTAAATATTGATTTTTGAAATGAGTATGAATTCTAAAGATAAAATTAATGAAATACTTCATTCAGATGCAATTAATTATCTTGAAACTTCAGAAAGACTAATTCTCAAAAATGTATTGGAAAAAGAGATAATATCCGAATTAGATATTATGAATTTAGATAAAATTCTGCAAAAATATAAAAAATTTATTAAAAATTAGACTGTGATGACTTTTTCTCAGATTTTTCAAGTTGTTTTTTTAACTCAAGGTTTTCTTTGAGCAGTTTATCATTTGCTTCTTTTAGGAGTGAAAATGACTTTTCTTTATTGTATAATGGATGACCTGGAGGGAATATCGATTCAGAGCCATTTAAGAGACCATCTGCATGTTGACGAAACATTTGATTAAAATCTTCAAGGTTTGGAGTTAGTGATGCATTTCTTTTATTAAATTTCTCTCTAATTTTCTGAATTCCCGTAACTCCTGTAGGAGGTCTACTAGTGGGTGGATAACGTACCGAATCTTCAGGGCCGTGATTTACATCGGCGGTGTTAAATTGTGTTTTTTTATGATTAAATAATCCCATATCCATACTATGAGAGTTTTTGAACAATATTTTAGCATTCGTATAGTGCCTTTGTGCTCAAATTGTGAACAAACATCGATTTTTAGTCATATTCTTCTGATCGCAGATCCTTATAGCGATCATAAATTTGGATTGATCCATGCAACACAATAAAGTGAAACGTTGTCTAAAATGCAATAAAATAATCCAAGATGTCGAATTACATAAAATTGTGATGTATGTTGTAGAAGAACAATTTACCGAACACCACTATGAACATGTAGAATGTCCAGACAAGTTTACAGTCTAAACTGAATGATAGTAAACAGGATATAATTCTCCAGTTTCCCTACTATGATACTTCCATTCATTTTCATCCCAAATTTTTTTCGAAAATTCTTTCCTCAATGAAGGATGAATTCTATTGTAAACGTCTTCACCTATCAAAATTTCCTGAGGTTTTGCTTTTCCTTGAATTTTTGCTGCAATATTCATTGCAGGGCCTAGTAAATCTACGTGAGATTTTTCAGCATCAGATCCATATCGAACAATCATATTTGTTCCAAAGTCAATACCAATTTTCACAAATAAATCTGGGTAGTCATATTGATTCAGAATTGGATTGATTCCTTCTTGGATAATTTTAATCATTGATTTTCCTGCACTTATTGCATTATCTGCAGCAATCAACGAACTTGCATGAACAAAATAACCAATTACCGCATCACCGACAAATTTTAAAACAAATCCTCCATGATGCTTAACAGCAAATGCCATTTCTTGTGCAAATGAACTGATTATGATTGCAACTTTTTCTTCAGGTAAGGTCAATGTAATATCTGTAGATCCTACCAAATCCACATACATTACAACCATCGACTGTTTTTCATGTACATGTTGTCTAAGATATGCATCAGATCTATCTACGGTTGCATCATATTCTATCCCTTTTTTTAATGAACTCCAAATTCTTTTTTGAGTTTCTTGAATCATTGTTTCAGAATCTATTACCCTCTCATCGCTCTTTCCAAGCATCATATCTACCACACTACCTTTCTGGGAGGTATCTTCTTGTTCTGAATTTGTAGAAGGTAATACAGAATCTTTATTGTTTTCCATTGTCATATTCTTAAAAAATTACTGTGTTTTATCCTTTTTTTGTAAAAACATACGGTGTCTCAAATTTTTGATCCATAGTCCAATAAGTTGGCAAGGAAATTGTAGATACTACGGTTAATTCAAATTTCTTGATTGATGTTCCCCATCCAAAATGAGTTCTATCTCTAGAAAATTCCCGATGGGAGTGACTTCCAGTTAATACAAATGATGAATTTGGAATATGGGATGATTCTAGCGTATTTTGAATAACAGATTCTGCTAAAACTTCGCCAATTTCTGGAACTCCCCCAATAACAAAAATGGAATTTTTTGATGGAATTTTTTTAAAATCATAATTTGTCGCATCAGAACATACCGGGTTAAAGTCAATCCCTGTTTTCAGTGACAAATCTTCCTGCATATTTACTAGATTTTCATCAATTTCAATTGAGATTGAATCTAATCCTAAAACTTTTCCACAGTACGCAATTCGACCATCCCCTGAACCAATATCAATAATTTGTTCAAAGCCCAAATTTTGTGCAGCCAGTGCCAACCCCCATGCAGATAACATCCATGTAGGATAAAATGGTGCATAACTGGTGTCGTGTTTGATGCTATCTATCCAATAATTATTCAAATCACCTTCAAAAATTGTATAATCTGAATCTGAAATTTTTTTAGATATTTGATTTGAATAAATTGGATTAGCGTCAAGGAATTTATGTAATAATGAAAGTGGATAACTTTCAATTTGTAGGGATTCATCAGGCATATTTGGTAAAATTTCCGTGGTGTGACTATTACCTTTGTATAATTTTACAAATTCATGTTTTAACTCACATACACTCTTGGAATATGTTTCCATAAATGATTACAATTTAAGGAAGTAATTAAAAGAAATCCTGTGAGAATAGGAAATCCTTCAAATAATGAATTCATTTTAGAATTAAACAAAATTAATGAAGAAATTCAAGTAGAATATTTAAAAAAAATTATTCATGTTACAAGGAATGTTAATTGTGATGTGATGTTGGGAGATAGTAGCACCAAGAAAGTTGAAACATTTGATATTAAAAATGTAGAGACATTTTTTGGAAGATTTGAATCCATTTTGTCAGAATGGAATTCCCAAGGAGTCACATATTCTTCAGATGAAGATCTAAGACGTATATTTACAAAAGCTGAGATTAGAATTGGAAATTATATCATATCATTACATACATCATTACAATATCATGTTTTACTATATTACAAACCAATACAACAAGTGATTGAATTACAAAAAAAATTAGCAGAGTTAATTGATACAAATGGAAACTCTGAATCAAAATATGAAGAAGAAGGAGAACGACTGATAATTGAAAAATTAAATGAATTGGGGTTTAAAGATATGCCAAAGCAAGAATTATTTGAACTATTTTATAATGACGAAGAATTAGCGAAAAAAATTAAAAAAATGATAGATGATTCACAACCAGAAGTAGTGGATGTGCAAGGTCAGAAAAATGAACTGTTCAAAAAATTAGATAATTTATTGATAGAAACATTTCATACAACATCTGTAATGATTGATGAACAAAAACTCGTAAATGGTGAAGAAGGATGTCTATGCAATATTGATTTAGAATATGTAGATAATGGTGCAAAACAAGGATTGGTAGATGCATCACTAATAGATGAACAAAATAAAATATTGATCAAACAAAACATTACAAAAATTTTAGATGTAGTTTTAGAAAATAATTCTTAATCAAGGGCACATAGGCTTAATGCCTTGGGGAGTGTGCCGCTTGACTAATAATTTACATTTTGATCGCACGTATTTAGGGATTTTGTAAAATTTAGGCACAAATTTAAAAATTAATTCATTTCAAACAATTAATTATGTATTGAATTTGTAACAATTCCATGACAGTAACATATGATGATGTGACAAAAGCAAGAGAAACTCAGAGTAAAGTGATTCGAAATACAACATTAGAATTTTCTGAAACATTTAGTAAAATCTGTGGTGCTAACGTATATCTAAAAAATGAGTATGAACAAAAAACAGGTTCATTCAAAATTCGTGGTGCATATTACAAAATTAAATCATTAACTGATGAAGAAAAAAATAAAGGAGTTGTTGCTGCCTCTGCAGGAAACCATTCTCAAGGAGTTGCACTTGCATCTCATATTGAAAATATTCCATGTACAATTGTAATGCCAAAAACAGCATCCCCTGCAAAAGTAGCCGCGACAAAAGGTTATGGAGCTAACGTAGTATTGGTGGGGTCAACATATGATGAATCATGGGCACATGCTCAAAAAATAGCTTTAGAAACAAATGCAACAATAATTCATGCCTTTGATGATTCACATGTAATTGCAGGTCAAGGAGTTATCGGTCTAGAAATAATTGAACAATTGCCAAACGTAGATGAAATTTATGTTCCAATTGGAGGGGGAGGATTGATTGCAGGGATCATAACTGCAGTTAAAGAAAAAAATCCAAATGTGAAGATAATAGGTGTAGAATCAAGTGCATACCCTGCAATGAAAAAATCTTTAGAAAATAATACACTTGAAACCGTTAGTGGAGATACTACCATTGCAGATGGAATATCGGTAAAAACACCGGGAAAATTAACTTTTGAAATAGTTAAACAGAAAATTGATAAAATTGTTACAGTGGATGATAGTGATATAATTAATGCCATGTTTCTTTTGATGGAACGTTCTAAAGCCGTTGTTGAACCTGCAGGCGCAGTTGCACTTGCATATATTTTGAAACATAAACCAGAAGCTGGAAAAACAGTAGTTCCAATTTTATGTGGAGGCAATATTGATATGTATTTGTTAGGACAGATCGTATCTAAAGGACTATCAGGAATGGGACGAATGTTAAAAATTTCAGTTCTTTTAAAAGATAAACCAGGTGCATTAAAAGAATTAGTAGATGAGATATCTTCTATTAACGTAAACATTGTTGAAGTAATTCATGATAGATTAAGTACTGATGTTAGTGCAGGATCTGCAGGAGTTACAGTTAGTCTCGAAACTGAAGATCAAAATCAGTCAAATGAATTAATCAATCATTTACAAGAGAAAAATATTAAATTTCAAGTAATGCCTTAACGAAACTTTTTTTTGACAAATTTTGATAAACCTAATTTTTTTAATTCTTCAGATTCTTTAAGGACTGAAGTATATTGGTCAAATTTATGTTTCTTCAACTTTGTTTTAATTTCAGGATATGAATTTCCAAGAATTTTTAATGCATAAATTCCTGCATTAGATGCCTTATTCACCCCCACAGCTACAACAGGTGAACCAGTAGGCATTTCTGAAATTGATAAAAGAGAATCAAGACCTCCAAATGCAGAATATTTGTTTTTGTCAGTTTTTTTCATTTGTTTATCATTATACACCATTATTGGGACTCCTATTACAGGAATAGTTGTATGTGATGCAATCATTCCTGGAAGATGTGCAGCACCACCTGCACCTGCAATAATTACTTTGAATTTACTTTTTTCAGCATGTTTGGCATATTCATCTAATCTTTCAGGAGTTCGATGTGCAGAAATAATTTGATCTTCATGTGATATTGAAAATGAATCCAATATCTCAGCTGCGCCGTGCATGATACGACTGTCAGAGCTTGAACCCATGATTATTCCAACAAGTGGTTTTTTTGTTACCAATAATTTTTCATACTTTTTGCTATTTTTAAACAATTTTAATCAAAAATTCTCGGCTAAACTATTAGTAATACAAAAATTGTTTTACAGCATGAGTAAAATTTTGGGTATAATTGGCGGAGGTCAACTAGGAATGATGCTTACCGAAGCCGCACAAAATTTGGACAATATATCAAAAATAATAGTTTTAGATCCTACGGAAAATTGTCCTGCAGCAAAAGTTGGAGCTCAACAAATCATTGCAGATTTTAAAGATGAAGATGCAATAAGGAAATTATCAGAATTATCAGACATCATAACATATGAAATTGAATCGGGCAATAGTGATGTTTTAAAAAAATTAGAAGAACATACAGAAATTAATCCATCCCCAGATACATTAAAAATTATTCAAGATAAATTACTTCAAAAGCAATTTTTGAAAAAAAATGGCATAGCGGTTGCAGATTTTATAAAAGTTGAAAATAAAGATGAAATAAATCAAATGATAGATAAAATGGGACTTCCATTATTACTAAAAACTAGAAGAGATGCATATGATGGAAGAGGAAATTATAAAATAAATTCAAAATTAGATATAGACAATGCATTAGATTTGTTTGCAGGTAAATCTTTGATGGTGGAAAAATTTGTAAAATTTGAAAAAGAAGTTTCAGTTATAGCTGCAAGAAATACAAAAGGAGAAATTGCAACATACCCCGTAGTTGAAAATATTCATGAGAACAATATTTTAAGAACAACAATTGCACCTGGACGAGTTTCAGAAAATGTAAAAAAACAAGCAGAAGAAATTGCTGAGAAAACCATGGAGGTGTTACACGGAGCAGGTGTTTTTGGAATTGAAATGTTTGTTACAAAAGATGATGAAATTTTGATAAATGAAATTGCTCCGAGAGTTCATAATTCTGGCCATCATACATTACAATCATGTAACACATCACAGTTTGAACAACACCTTAGAGCCATTTTAGGAATGGATTTAGGAGATTCATCTATCAAATCACCTACAATAATGTATAATATTTTAGGACCTAAAACATTTCAAGGCGAATATAATGTATTAATAAAAAAACAGGATAATGTTCATCTAAAAATGTACGGAAAATTGGAATCAAAACCTCAACGAAAAATCGGTCATGTGAATATAGTGGACAAAGAAAATCGAGGAATGGATGAATTATTTAATCAAGTGGAAGAACTAAAGAAAAATTTGGTCATTGAGCCAAAACAAACCTAGTAATAATTCAAAAATTACCAAAATGGTTTATTAATACTTGATTTTAAAAATCAATATGTTACTAAAAGCATCTGTAGTAATTACTGGAATCGCTATCGGATTGTTAGTACTTTATGGTGCAGATGTTGCAGTTGCAATGAGTAATACAGATCATGAAGGATTCTTGCCATTAAATGACATGCAAAGAGGCATGGGATTGGGAGGACCAGCATTAATTTTACCAATAATTGCATTTTTCATATCCCTCAAAGAATCATCCAAAGGATTAGGAGGAATGATCATAATTGCAGGTGTCTTGATTTTAATCGGAGGATTAGCAATGGTAGGAAGCCCGGCACCTGAAGGCGTAGATAGAGACCCAATGTCATCAATTGCAATGTTATTTGCACCAGGAATTTTCCAGATTGCATTAGGTGCAATAAAAATAAAAAAGTCGTCAAATTAGATTTCACATGCCAAAATGTGAAAAATGTGGAGAAAACACTAGTAAAGGTTATGATTGCGAGCATACTAAATTTGAAGAGTATTGCAAAGAATGTTACACAGAATTGCACTATTACATAACTGAGAAAAAAGATAATGAGTGAATTACAAGTATTAATTCAATGGATTGCAGATTTACTTTCAGAGTATTTGTACACAGGGGTATTCGTTGCCGCATTAATTGAAACAATAATTCCACCAATTCCCACTATGGCTGTGTTTCCAACGGCAGGATTTATCGCATCACAGAATGGTCTAAGCGTTGCAGAAGCAGTGTTGTTAGGTATTGTAGGAGGATTAGGTGCATCAATTGGTTCCACAGTCATCTATCTAATTGCTCTAAAATTAGGTAGAACTGCATTATTGAAATATCTAAACAAAGTTAGAATTTCTGATAAAAAGTTAAACAGAGTTGAAAAATGGTTTGAGAAATATGGAGATAAGGCAGTTCTATTTGGAAGAATGGTTCCCGTGTTTAGAGAAATGATTTCAGTTCCAGCAGGATTATTGAAAATGAGTATTAAGAAGTTTTTATTATACACAATACTTGGCTCATGTGGATGGGGAGTTACAATGGTGCTAGTAGGTTATTTCTTTGGATTAACTGCTTTTGAGATGATCATATAGTTTAACATACGTTAAAAAATAGAAAAAATTAGTAATTAACATGAAAGCAATAATTTTAGCAGGTGGTAGAGGAAAACGATTACGTCCAATTACAGATAAGATTCCAAAACCATTAATCCCAATTAACAATAAACCATTGATAGAACGTACGATAAAATATTTAAAAAAATATGGAATAAACGAGATTATCATCTCAAGCGGATACAAATCAAATCTAATAGAAAAATTTCTTAAAAAGAAAAAAAACTTTGGATGTAAAATAATTTTTTCAATTGAAAAAACACCATTGGGTACTGGAGGTGCAATTAAAAAAGCACTAAAACATGTAAATGAAAAATCATTTTTAGTATTAAATGGAGATATTGTTACAAATATTGATCTTAAAAAAATTCTAAAAAAACCAAATACTATTGCGGCAAATGAATTAAAAACAAAATTTGGCACAATGAATATCAAAAATAACAAAATTTTAAAATTTAATGAAAAGAAAGATGTAACTAATGTATGGATGAATCCAGGAATATATCATCTTTCAATAAATACTGAAAAATTAATTCCAAAAAAAGGAAGTTTAGAAGGAATAGTTTTTCCAAAGATGGCAAAAAATAAGACTCTGGAAACGGTGAAATTCAAGAATGTGCTATGGTTTTCAATAGATTCTCACAAAGACATTGAAGAATGTTCAAAAGAAATAAAATCAAAAAAATATTCTAAATATTTCAAATGAGAAGATTATCTTACAGCCTAGGCTCGTTGCTTTCAATTGAGGAAGTTATAGAATGTTCTAAAAAACTAGATAAATTAAAACCAGAAGTAATGTGGATACCAGAAACCTGGGGGATGGAAAATTTTTCTATGTTGGGACTTGCATCTAAAGAAAATTCATTCTCAAAAATCGGATCATCAATTATTAACATCTATTCTAGAAGTCCAAGCTTAATTGCAATGGGCGCATCCACAGTCGATGTAATTTCTAATGGCAGATTAATACTAGGATTAGGTACAAGCAGCGTACCAATTGTGGAAAATTTTCATGGTAATTCTTTCGAGTCACCTGTACAGAGAATGAAAGAATATGTTGAAATTATACGTATGGCATTACGCGGCGAAAAAATAAATTATTCTGGAAATATTTTTTCATTGAAAGATTTTTCATTATTGACAAAACCGATAAGAAAAGAAATTCCAATCTACTTAGCAGCTATTAATCAAAAAATGGTCGAAATGACATGGGATATTGCAGATGGGGTAATATTTTATTTAAGACCAAAAAGTGAGATGAAAGAAACAATTTACAAAATGCAAAAAAAGAAAAAAATTGATACAACATTACAGATAATTACATGTATTCATGATGATCAAGAAAAAGCCAGAAACCGTGCAAAAAAAACCCTTAGTTTTTACATCGCGGTAGGAAAAATTTATCGAGAATTTTTACAATCAACAGGATATTCGGAAGAAACAAAAATTATTTATGATGAATATAAAAAAACAGGATTGCCAGGTTTGGAGAAATTTGTATCAGAAAAAATGTTAGATGATTTATGTATTGCAGGAACTCCAGATGCTGCAGTAAAAAAATTAAATGAATTTCGAGATGTAGGTATTAACTTACCAATAATTCAATTTAATCCAATAGATAATGTGAAAGAATCATTTGAATTATTGACAAATACATTTTCAGGAGAGTCAAATGAGTAAGGTGGCAATAGTAGGTACAGGACAAACAAAATTTTCAAAAGATGATGACAATATTGAAAAATTGCTTTTTGAATCAGCTAGTAATTGTCTTCAATCAACAAATAATTTGGATTTAAATAATATAGATGGAGTTCTTGTGTCTACAAATAATAATTCAAAATATCTTGGTGCAATTTTATCAGAAACTATGGGAATACAACCTAAAATTTCACATTCAATTGAACATCTTTGTAGTTCTGGCACAAACGCCATCATCTCTGCATATGCATACATTTCTTCAGGATTATCAGATATGGTGTTAGTTTCAGGAGTAGAATCTGCAACTAATCCGGGTCAAGTTTTAGAATGGGACAAATCTCGAGGAATCCTTGAACACCCAATCTATTGGGGCTCAATGCTTACTAAATCTCATAAAAGAAAATTCCAAACAACTGAAGAAGAATTAGCCATAGTATCTGCCAAGAATCACAAACAAGCAATAGACAATCCATTTGCATATAGTAATGAACCTAGAACAATATCTGAAGTGATGAATTCAAAACAAATTACAGATGATCTTAGAATTTTAGACTGCTCACGTTCATGTTCTGGAAGTTCATCAATTTTATTGGCATCTGAAGAAAAAGCCAAAACATTGTCTGATCAACCAATTTGGATTACAGGAATTGGACAAAAAACTACATCTGCAAGCTTTACAAAAAATATTCTAGAAGAGATTGAAAGTACAAGAATAGCAGTAAATTCAGCATATAAAATGGCAAAAATTGAACCAAAAAATATAGATGTGGTTGAAGTGCATGATGCGTTTTCTGTTTGTGAATTAATGGCTGTATCAGAATTAGGAATAACATCAAATGAAAAAAGTGGAGAATTTATTAGAAATTTGTTCAATACTGAAAACAGAATGGTAAATCCTAGAGGAGGGTTGATTGGAGCAGGACATCCGTTAGGAGCTACAGGAATATCTCAAACAATAGAAATCACAAACCAACTTCAAGGTAAAGCCAATAAACGTCAAATCTCCAATGCAACAACAGGATTAATTCATAACATGTCAGCAGCAGGAACATCAAGTTCAATTATGGTATTAAAAAATTGACATTTTTTGAGCAGCAGCTAGAACAGGGCATTTTTCAGATATGTTATTGCAAAAATTGTAACAATACAATATGGCCCCCTAAAGAAATTTGTCACATATGTCATAATAAAGCCAATTGGAAAAAATCTACAAATTTTGGAAAAATAGTAGAATTTTCAAAAAAAGAATCTACATATTTTGGATTAATCGAAATTGATGATGGCATACGTGTTTTAGGAAACATATCGTCTGTATCAGTTCCTAAAGTGGGCCAATTAGTTAGAATGAATGTATCGTTTAACTCTAAACCTAATTATTCATTTATTGTTGAAAACAATTAGCATTAGGTCATTACAGAATAACCTGTATTACTATATTCAATAATATGAATACAGTGCATGAGATCAAATTTAAAAGTTGAAAATAGAACAAAACCACTTAATTTTAAAAAAATTGCACAAACGAGAAGACAGAGAGGATATAATTGGGAAGATACACTGGTAAAACGATTCAATAAACTTGAAAACTGGAAAGCGTTTAGACTAGGTTCACCTAGTGTTGCATTACCTGATATTTTATGTGTCGATAATGAAGATAGCATAATATTCACAATTGAAGCAAAATCTGGGACAGGCACCACATTAACTGTTCCATTTGATCAGATAACTCGATGTCTAAATTGGACAAATAATTTCACAGTGTATAAAACAAGAAAAGTTATTCTTGCATTCAAATTTCTATCTAAAAAAAGAATTGGAGTGGGTCAATATGAAAAGAGAGAATTAAGAGAATTTTACAAGGTATGGAATGAAAGAAAAAGTCCTAGAGATATGGTATGCAAATATGACGGTACAACATATTCCTTAATTCATGGTGAAAAGGAAAAAATGGATTTAAAAGATTATGAAATGCCATTTATATCTAGACATCGAAAAACAAGTTCCAAAGACAATTAGCACTATATCAAAGAAAATTTGTCTTTATTTATTAATGACAAATTATTGGAATGTGTATGAGCTTCTCAGATTTCATTGATGAACGTATGCTAATTAGCAAAAATGTTCTAGGAGACAAAGAAATGAAGATAAAAGTTATCGAAGTATCGGATGAAACAACACCATTGCAATGGAAATTTGGAGACAGAGTCAAGGTGACCAAGGTGATAATAACAATCAAACATCTTAAAACACAAAAAATTGAAGAGGGTGAATTAGACATAGAGGAAGTAGAGAAAAGACTCGTCCAGGATAGACACTATACCTCAACTAACAGATGGGTCCCTACAAAAGAAATTAAAAATGGATATGTAGTGAATTCAAGACATACCACGCTAATCAGCGATGCACATGCATTGGATATGATAGTATTCTAATCGTCAGAAACTTTAAGAACCTACTTTTTGAACAAATTTTATGATTACAAAGGATATTTCAGTAGACGGTGCAGATTACAAATTAACTTTAACTGATCAAGTATTGAATCAGGTGGATAACCTAAAAGCACTATATGCAACAGCAGCTGAAGACCCTGAAAGTTTTGAACAGGTAAGTTCAGAAATTTCTGCTGCAATTAACAATATTGCAGAATCAGTATCACCAGAGGTTTCAGATGGACATTTGGATGGACTCATACAAGAGGTTTTCAAAGCAGTAGATGATAAGAAATCAGAAGTTGATAAACAACTAAAAGATAAAGACTCTAAAATTTCAAAAAAGAAAAAATAGTTACTTCAAATCTTTTGCAATATCATATATTCTAAAAATCATTTTATCATCTTGAAGCGAATTTATGATTGAATTTCTAATATGTTTTACGCGTAATGGATCTTCTGAATAAATCTCTTTGATTTTTTCAAGTTCACCAATAAAATAATGGTTTTCAAAATAATTTTTTATTTTTTTCTCTAATTTTGAGAATTCAATATTTTTATCTGAAAATTCATCTGATTTTCTAACTAGAACTCGCAACAATCCATTGATTTTAGTTAATTCCACATCTAATACAAAAAAATCTTCTTTAGAATCACCTAGATTTTTAATTATATCATAACTGTTTAAAATTTTCTTCATCAGATCATGAAAGTATTCATCAACTACAACCATACTATAACCAATTAAAAATTAGTTGTAAATCTTTACTTGGTGAATATTATGAAAATATGTGGTGAAGATTATCAATCCAGCCTTTAAATTAGTAGCAAAATAGTGTTAGAATCATGAAACAACAAGCAAAACTTGTGTGTATTAATCCAAAATGTGGGAAAACATATCCAATAAGATCACTAGCCATAAAATGTGATTCGTGTGATTTCCTACTTGATGTCAAATATGAAAATAAACCAAATCCAAATTTAAAAGATATTTTTTATGAAAGACGAAATCCACAAGGGAGTATCTATAATGAAAGTGGTGTTTGGAGATTTAGAGAATTATTAAATTTTTGTGAAATTGAAACGGAAGACATTGAACAATGTTCAAAACATTTGGTCTCATTAGACGGTGCAGAAGGAAGACAATCAAAACCATACCATATGAGCAAAGTTGCAGAATTTGTTGGAATAAATAATGAAAATGTTGTGTTTCAGCCAGAAGGATACAACCCAAGTGGTTCGTTTAAAGATAATGGAATGTCTGCAGCAGTCACTCATGGAAAAATGATGGGTGCAAAAAAAATTATTTGTGCATCAACGGGAAATACCTCTGCATCAGCAGGAATGTTTGCTGCAAATGAAAATATGGACTGTGATGTATACATCCCAGATGGGCAAATAGCTCCAGGAAAATTAAGTCAAGCATATCAGTTTGGAACACAGATGTTAAAAGTTAACGGGAATTTTGATGATGCATTTACAAAATCATTAAAAGCTGCAGAAGAACCTGGAAGCTATACCGTAAACTCTGTAAATCCATTTAGAATTGAAGGTCAAAAAACAATTCCATATAGAGCGCTAGAAGCATTAGATTGGGAGGTTCCAGACTGGCTTGTGTATCCTGGTGGAGCGTTAGGAAATACATCCAGTTGTGGAAAAAGTTTAATGGAATTATATGAATGGGGATGGATTAAAAAAATTCCACGTATCGCAGTAATCAATGCAAAGGGAGCAAATACACTCTATCAATTATTTAATGGAATTTTTGATGAAGAAAAATTACGATGGAATGATGGTGCGCCTAATTTTGAATTAATTGAAAGATTTTATAAAAAAATGAATGATAATGAAGAACTAAAACCAAAAACCAAAGCAACCGCAATACAAATTGGTAAACCTTCAAACATTGCAAAAGGATTACGTGCATTAGATTTTACAGATGGAATTGTAGAAGAAGTTACAGATAAAGAAATGCTTGATGGAATGTCAGTAGTAGGGCTGAATGGATTTGATTGTGAAATGGCATCAGGTGCATCGGTTGCAGGGATAAAAAAATTGAGAGATAAAGGAATTATTAAAAAAGATGATACAGTCATAGGGATTTTAACAGGACGTCAAAAGGAACCATTACTTCCAATCGACTATCATAATGATCCTGCAAATAAATTTGCAAGACCACCAAAAATTTAGGCTCAAATTATAAAAAATCAATTGTACTTAATCTCAAGGGTTTAATAGAAACCACATCTAAATTATATTAATCTGAAAATGTGGTGTAACTACAATATATGACGCATAGAGTTCATTTCAATAAAATAAAATCATTAGAGGTTATCAAATGCAATTAGAGTTTGAATTACCATTACTGGTAGTTTTGATTGGACTTTCTGGTTTCTTTAGTGGACTGGAAGTAGCCTTAGTTGGAGTTAGAATTTCAAAAATTGAGCAGATGGTAAAAGACAAAGTAAAAGGTTCAGAATCACTTCTGAAATTAAAAACAAATCCTAGTCGTATGATGGCCAGTGTTAATTTAGGGAATAATTTAGTAAATGTAGCTTCAACGGCAATTGCGACAGACATTGCACTCAAAATATTTGGGAATGATGGACTAGCAATAGTAATTGGAATTATGACATTTCTGATATTGGTTTTTGGAGAAATAACACCAAAGACATATTGTAATGCAAACGCTGCAAAAATTGCAGCCAGATATAGTAGAGTATTATTGGTATTCAGTTATGCATTTTATCCAATAGTTAGAATTTTAGAAGCAATAACTAAAGGAATTATTAGTTTAACAGGAAGTAGTGATAATCCACCAGGATTAACAGAAGATGAAATCAAAGGTGTGATTGATCAAGGATTAAAAGATAAGGCCATAGAAAAACAAGAAAGTGAACTAGTTCACGGAGCACTGAATTTTGACGATATAGTAATTCGTTCAGTCATGACACCAAGAACAAAAATGTTCATACTAAATTCTAAAAAAATATTATTTGAAGCATTGCCTGAAATAAACAATAGCGGTTTTTCAAGAATTCCCGTATATTCCGAAAACAGTGACAATATTATAGGAATTGTACATGTTAGAGATGTTTTAAAATCATTAGAACATAATGAAAAAGTCATATCACTTGAAAGTATAATGAGAGAACCGATTTTTGTATCACAAGAAAAACGTGTTAGTGATTTACTAAAAGAAATGCAAGGAAGACAAACACACATGGCGATAGTGGTGGATGAATTTGGAGGTGTAGAAGGATGTGTTACACTGGAAGATTTACTTGAAGAAATTGTAGGCGAAATTCACGATGAAAAAGATACCATTGAACAAATGTTTCAAAGTGAAGGAAATGATGCAATTTTAACTAATGGAGATATTGAGATTGATAAAATTAATGAAATTTTTAAAACCAATATACCCGAAGGTGATGATTATTCAAGATTGAATGGGTTACTGCATGAGAAATTACGAGACATACCAAAGGAAGGCGATAAAATTGAAATAGAGTTCTTAAGAATAATGGTAGAAAAAGTTTCAAAAAATAAACCAGATAGAATTAGAATAGAAAAAATAAAATAATTATTCATTACTGAAATTAGATTCTAATAATCTTTTTTTCTCAGACATGTTAAATAATTTTTCAGTATGTTCAACAGCATCTTCATGTGATTTTTTAAACAACATTGCTTGTAACAACATGTGATTTTCAGGTATTACTATTCCTGTTTGATCATCAGAATACATCATGTGAATCGTGTCATCAATTTTTTGTGTCATGTTAGCATGTATGTGAATCATGTTAGTATCTTTAAAACTAAAATTTAATTTTTCTGCAAAGTCACGTATATCTTTAGTTCCTTTCGCATTCCACAATGTTGCAACACCATATTCAGTTTGGAATATATCATGTATCTCATCAACAGATGGAGTATTTTCTTTAAATCGTATATCCATCATGTGTAAATGCATTTGTCTAGTAGGAACTTTAATTGCACGAACAAACAAAGGTGAGTTTTTTCCAAAGTAAGATTTTACATCATCTCCATGATGTGGACTTTGAGTTAATTCAATTGTGTCAGGTACAGATTCATCAGTTTGTTCAATATCTGCCCATCTACGTACTAATGTAACATCAAATCTTTTAATTGAATTTCCAAAATTTTTCCGTAAAGGTTCCAAAATACGACCCATTCCAGTAACATTACAACTGCCTTGCATGACGTGTTTCTTTCCAATAGCATCAGCATAGTTAACTTTTGAATTAAACAATAAATCTGAAACAGCATTATTGCCTTCTACCGTTTCCCCACCCTGATAAATTGACAAAATATCTCTAGGTTCATAAAATAATTTTTTATTTTTAAAACCAACACCCCCAGGAGATGCATCAATTACTAAATCTGATTCATCTAATGCAGATTCAATATTTCCGGTTATAGTAAAATCCGAAAATGCGTTTTGATTTTTTTCAGGAACATATACCTTAAACCCTTTTTCTATCGCTTCATTTACTTTTGAATCAGGAGAGTATTTTCCAACTCCAACTAATTCAATTTCAGGATCATCTTTGATAAATTGGATTATACGACTGCCAATTGAACCATAACCATTGACAAAGACTTTCTTCATCATTAATTGTTAGAGAATCCAGTCTTTTATAATTAATGGAAGGATTAAATCACAGGATTTAGTCATTTTTTTGTGGAAGCAAAAGATTCAAACAAAGATTTTACATTTTCTATAGAGGGTAAAGAGTACACAATTTCAGAAAAAAATAACACTGGTGAAAATAATACTACAGAAAATAGTAAAAAACAGATATTACATGCACCTTCATTAACAATTGGTGCAATAATTTCAGGAATATGTATAGCAGTAATAGTTTTTGGGATTGGAGATTTAGCAGAATCATCTTCACCGCTAATTGAAAAACAATTATCAGAGGAACCAGTAAAACCAGTACAAATTACAATGGGAACATTTTTTGAAAACGGCTCACCGATACTTGGAAATTCAAATGCAGAGATCACATTAATTGAGTTTGGGGACTATCAATGTCATTTTTGTAATGTCTACTATCAAAATACAGAACATGAAATTCTTGAAAAATATGTAATGACAGGTAAAGTGAATGTAATCTTTAAGGATTATACCATTATCGGTCAGGATTCATTGAGAGCAGCTCATGCAGCACATTGTGCTTCAGAACAAGGTAAATTTTGGGAATATCACGATACATTGTATAATAATTGGGGTGGCGAAAATAATGGATGGGCAGGTAGTGAAAACATTTTAAGATTTGCAGAAGAAGTTGGACTAAATATGAATGAATTTGTAGAATGTAATGTGGATAAAAGATACGAACAGCAAATTGCTGCAAGTAATACAGATGCACAAAAATTAGGAATAACCGGAACACCCGCATTTTATGTAATTTCCGCAAATAGCCAACAAGTGCAAACAATATCTGGCGCACAACCATACGAAGTATTTGAAAAAGTTTTCAATTCCATGCTTGAAAATTAGAAAATTTGAAATACTATCAATAAGATCGCCGTAAAATTCATCACTGCGTAAATGAAATTTACTCTAGAAATCTTATATACCCACATCATGAGGCATAGCTAATGGCAGCAGGAATTGATGATATCTCAATTTACATTCCACGATTATTCATGGATGCGGGAGACTTTGCAGAAGCAAGAGGTCTTGACCCTCAAAAATTGGTGAAGGGATTAGGAGTTTCAAAGATGGCAATCGTAGATGCAAATCAAGACCCAGCATGTTTAGCTGCAAATGCATGTTTGAAAATAATGCAGAAGAATAAATTATCTCCAGAAGAAATTGGAAGATTGTATGTTGCAACTGAATCATCATTTGATGAATCAAAGGCAATGAATTCATACGTCATCGGAATGTTAGAGCAAGTTTACGGAGCAGGTTCATTTCAACACTGCGGAGGAATTGAATGTAAATTTGCATGCGTTAGTGGTTCATATGCATTATATGATAATTCAAACTGGATTCGGGCAGGAGAGTCTGAAGATAAAAATGCACTAGTAGTTGTTTCAGACATTGCAAAATATGATTTAGGGTCTAGTGGCGAAATGACACAAGGTGGAGGAGCAATTGCTATGTTGTTAAATGAGAAACCAAGACTTTTAGAATTTGATCCTAAAGTAACATCAACATCAATTAAAAATGAATATGACTTTTACAGGCCATTTGGAAAAGAGACTCCAATTGTACATGGTCAATATTCTAACCTGTTATATCTAATTCAAGTTAAAAATGCATTAAACGATTACAAGAGAAAGGCACTCAAAACAGGACTAATAGAAATGAAAGAAGGTCAAAGTATGCTTGATCACATTGATTATTTCAACATGCATTTACCATATAGTAACATGGGAAAGAAAGCACTTGCATATTTAGTCAGACATGAATTAAGAAGCACCCCAAAATGGAAAGAAGTTATTGCAGAAATTGGCATGGAGGAACCTGTACCAAATGATCCTCGAGGAACAATTGAATCAATTATTTCAGATTCAGAATTTATGGCAAAAGATAGCGAATTTACAAAGAGATTTGCAAAAACAGACACATATCAGGAAATTTATGAAAGCAAGGTTGCAAGTTCGTTGATTGCCTCAAAGAGTATTGGAAATCTGTATACAGCATCACTTTACTTAGGATTTAGAAGTTGTTTAGAATATGAATTCCAAAAAGGAGTAAGCTTGGACGGAAAACGATTTGGATTTGCATCATATGGAAGTGGCAGTAGTGCAATGGTGTTTAGTGGAGTAATACAACCAGACCATCTAGAAATTGTAAAAGAAATGAATTTAGAAACTGAAATTGGAGAACGACAAAGATTGAGTTTATCCGATTATGAAGAACTACATGAGAATAAACGCACACCAGATCAATCAATTCTTAATGCAAAAAAAGAATTCATTTTAGAACATGTTGAACAAATCACCTCTGAAAAACGAGGAGAAAGAAGATATGCATTTATCGAATAAATCTAATGAGTGAAAGTTCACCCATTAAAGATGCATTATACGCAAAAATAGATGGGATTGGGCAAGAACAAATACATCAATTATTGTTAAACAAAAAGTTTTCGGAATTATTTGAGAGAATCTATGAACCAGTAATTCATAGTGTACAAGACATTGATGAATATGAAAAACATGGAACGTTAGCTGAAAGTTTAACACATTATTTATTTACAGAAATGTTAATTCCTAGTCAGCGAAAAATTACTTTCGAAAATATAGAACTAGACATGATAATTCCAAATACGATAGAATTACAAAAACATAGTCAAAATACCATAATAATATTTTTTGTTAAAATATCAAATATTGAACAAGTAAAACAAAAAATTCAAGATTTAAAGAAACTACAAAAAGATGATACAAAAATATGGATTATATCAAAGAGCCATATGGAAATTCCACAACCCACATACATAACAGAAAAAGAATCTTTTGGAAAATTTTTAAAAGATGCTCAAAATTTTATTAAAACAAAAAAGATGAATAAATTAAATATTTTCAAGACCAAGATTTGACATATCCACAAAATTTGGAAACTTTTCAACGTATGATTCAATGGTGAATGAAGGATTGTGCGGGATGGCACCATAGACCTTGCGTCCAGTCAAACCAAAAATTTGATGCTTCAGATTAGTTAACTCATAGCCATCAGAAACATTTTGATTAACTAAAAATCCTTTTAAATCCAATTTTTTTTGTTGTACATGCTCATATGTCAACATGAAGTGATTCACAGTGCCAATTTTAGAGCCAGTTACAATGAATGAACTCAATTCTAAATCAGAAATTAGATTAGAAACAAAATAATTTTTAGATATGGGAGTCATAATTCCACCGATGCCTTCTACAATTACAACATCGTGTATTGAAGCAAGTTGTTTGTAGGATTCAATAACTTTGGAGATGTCAATTTCAAGATTAAGTTGTTTAGATGCATCATATGGAGAAGTGGGAATTTCAAAATAGTATGGATTTACAAGATGAATAGGATCATTGGCTCCAGAGTATTTCATTAAAATTTCAACATCCTCAGATATAGAATCAGATGTAGCCTTGTAACCAGATGCAAAAGGCTTCATCACCCCCACATCAATATCATTATCGCGAAGATGTTTAGCTATTGCAGCACTCACACATGTTTTTCCAACATCAGTGTCAGTTCCAGTAACAAAAAAAGAATTCATAATAATTTCCTAGATATTGATTTGATTGTAGATATAGTTCCATCAATTAAGAAATTAAGATCTTTCCGAGATATTGCTAATGGAGGAACAAGCATTATAATATTTCCAAGGGTTCTGAAATAGATTTGGTGTTTTCTACCTTCATCAAATACTAATTTGTTAATGGATGTTTTAGATGAAAGAGGTTTGTTTGAATTTTTATTTTGGACAAGTTCAATTCCCATAACCATACCCTTATGACGAATTTCTCCCACCACATCAAGATTAGAAATATCATTAATTCTATTTTCAAAAACCATGGACGTTTTTTGAATTTTTTCAATTAGATGGTATTTTTCATATAATTCAATATTTTTTAGCGATAATGCAGCAGCTGTGGGATTTCCAGTATACGTATGGCCATGAAAAAGGTGTTTGAATTCAGAGAATTTACCAAGAAAAGAATCATTAATTTTTTTCGTGGTTAAAGTTGCAGCAAATGTTTGATATCCTCCAGTAAGCATTTTTCCAAACGAAACGATATCTGGAGTGGAGTTTTGAGATTGATATTCTACCATAGATCCAAGTCTGCCAAAACCAGTTGCAATTTCATCTAAAACAAACAACACATCATTTTTTTTACATATCTGAGATATCTTTTTTTGGAAATTTTTAGGATAGATTATGACACCTCCGGCCATTTGTGCACCACTCTCCATGACAAATGCAGCAATAGAATTATCTTTTTCTAGTTTATCTTCAATTTTTGATAAACAATATTCTTCATATTCCTTAGAAGATATTTTTTTAGGAGTTCCCGAAGATATGGTTCTTGGAACAGGAAATTGGATAGTAGAAAATAATTTTGAACGAAATTTCGAGAAAAATTCAGGCACATATCCTACAGACATAGCGCCAAAGGTATCACCATGATATCCATTTTCCAGAGTAGCAACGTTTGTTTTTTTATTTTCCCCCACATTATGCCAATATTGTAAAGCAATTTTTATTGCAATTTCCATTGCAGTTGACCCGTTATCTGAAAAGAAAACAGATTTCATTTTTGGATTTAGTTTTAATAATTTTTTGGATAATTTTTCAGCAGATGGATGTGTTAGGTTAAACAAAGGAGTATGCTGAATTATTTTTGTCTGTTTGATTATTTCAGATACTAATTCAGATTTTGAATGACCCCAAACATTACACCACATACTTGCAACACCGTCAAGCATTTTTCCACCCTTAGAATCATACAGCCACATACCTTTAGCAGATGTTATTTTAGGAAAAGTGGTCCATTCAGACATTTGAGTATTAGGATGCCAAACAGAACTATCAGATTTCATACAAATCATATTTTTTATGACTAATTAATGGTTAACCATAAATTTTATACAAGTTAACGCTTATTTAGTGAATTTTTTAATTTCGAATATGCAAAACCAAACAGAGTTAATCCTAGAATGTAAAAATAGAGTACTTACCAAAAAAGGCTTAACTGAAGAATTAACAAATGAGTTATTCAATGTAGAAGACAAAGTTTTGAGCCAATTATCAGATGCAGCAAATGAGATTACCAGAACATTTCAAGGATCAAAAATAGATGTTGAGCAATTAGCAAATATTAAAAAAAATTATTGCAGCGAAGATTGTACATTCTGTAGTCAATCGGCATTTTTTGATACAGGTATCGACAAATATCAATTAATGTCAGCCGAGGAAGTAGTTAGACAAGCAATGGATGCAAAGAAAGCAGGTGCACACTCATATTGTTTAGTTGCAGCATGGAGAGAACCAACAGACAAAGATTTTGATAAAGTTTGTCACATAATTAATGAAGTTAATGAAAAAGTAGGCATTTCAATAGAATGTAGTTTAGGATTTCTAACAATTCAACAAGCAACAAAATTAAAAGAATTAGGAGTAATCAGGTATAATCATAATTTGGAAACATCTGAATCGAAATTTCCAGAAATTTGTACAACCCATACATATCAAGATAGAATTGATACACTACACACTGCAAGAAAAGCAGGATTAGAGCTTTGTACTGGAGGAATAATAGGAATGGGAGAGACAAGAAAGCAAAGAGAAGAGTTGGTCCAAGCAATATCCAAACTCAATCCAGAAGAGGTTACAGTTAACTTACTTGTAGCATTCCCAGGTACACCTTTAGAACTACAAACCCCATTAAGTTTAGAAGAAATACTAAGAGTGTTTGCAGTTTTGAGATTTTTGCTTCCAAAAAGTATTATAAAAATTTCAGGCGGTAGAGAAGTTAATTTGAATGATGATGGAAAAGAATTACTTTTGAGCGGTGCCAACGGAATTATTAGTGCAGGGTATTTGACATTAGACGGAAATTCCATGCAAAAAGATGTTAAAATGATAAAAGAGATTGATCTTGAAGCCTAAATTTGGCACACTTGAAAAGAAATTAAGTGTAATTAAAAAAAACAATCTACTACGAAATCTTCAGGATAGCCAAATTGAAAAACAATTCATAAAGCAAAATGGAAAAAAACTTTTGAATTTTTCATCAAATGATTATCTTGGAATGAATCCAGGCAAGATAAAACATATTCAATTCCAATCTAGTTCAAGACTTGTTTCTGGAAACGATAATAGTTTTTCAATACTTGAAAAAAAACTAGCTAAACATAAATCACAAGAAAAATCAATAATTTTCCCTACAGGATATATGGCAAACCTTGGAATAATTTCTTCAATTGCAGACAAACAGGATACAATATTCAGTGATGAGTTGAACCATGCAAGTATTGTTGAAGCATGTAAGTTATCAGGATCTAAAATTAAAATTTTCAAACATAACGATATGGGAGATTTAGAACAAAAAATTGAGAAAACCAAAGGAAAAAAACTTTTGATCACTGAAGGAATATTCAGTATGGATGGGGACTGGTCAAGATTAGATAAAATATCCCAATTAGCAGAAAAACATGGAATTATCACAATTCTAGATGATGCACATGGAGATTTTGTATTAGGTAAAGATGGAAAAGGTACTGCGAATTTTTTTAATGTAGAAAAAAAAATTGATCTATACATTAGTAGTCTGAGTAAAGGATTAGGAAGTTTTGGAGGCTATGTTTGTGGGAAAAAAAGTTTAGTGGATTTATGTATAAACACATCAAAGACTTTCATATACACATCAGCATTACCTGCATCAATCAATCAATACTCACTAAAAAGATTTAATTCAAACAGAGAGAAATATAGAAAAAAATTATGGGAGAAAATTAATTTATTTCATAAAAGATTAGAAGAGATTCAACTTCAGACCACATCAACAAGTCAAATAATTCCAATAATTATCGGTAAAGAAAAGAATGCAATGGAGTTTTCAAAATTTTTAAGAGATAATGGAATCTTTGCACAGGCAATAAGATATCCAACAGTAAAGAAGGATCAAGCTCGAATTAGAATTTCAATTACAGGTTGGTTATCAAATGAAGAAATAGAACATTCAATACAAATTTTAGAAAAAGCTAAAAGAAAATTCAAACTAAAATGATTAGCGCATCATATCGAAACCTAGTCCACCACCAGATTCAGGTGCACCAACAAGATATGCGAATATAGTGATTGCTGCAAGTCCTGCGATAACGACATAAAATCGTGAATTCATATGGAAATCTGAAAAGCCTTGAATAAAAACTCACTTGTGTTAATGATTTTATAAAATCAATTCATAGAAGTGCTATGGCAGAGATTTCACTAGTAATTGCATTTTTGGCAGGAATTGGTTCTTTTTTTGCACCTTGTATTTTGCCTATGGTTCCAGCATTTTTGGCATATATTTCAGGAACAACATTATCCGAAATTAAAACAAAAAATAATGTCATTTCCATTAACAAATCTAACGTACTTTTAAATTCAATATTTTTTGTACTAGGATTCTCAGTAGTATTTTCTGCTCTAGGGGTAGCGATTAATTCAATTTTTTATGAAAGTGCCAATCAAATTGTATCAGAATTCAACCAAATTGGCGGAATTATCATAATAGGGTTTGGTACATACATGCTTCTAAGTCATAAAATTCGCATACTCAATGTTGAAAAAAAGATATTTCCAAAAAGCGTAGGTGCTAGATTTCCAGTATCATTTTTGTTTGGAATGGCATTTGCCGCAGGATGGACACCGTGTGTTGGGCCAATTTTAGGTACAATAATCACTCTTGCAGCGACATCACCTAGCATTGCATTCAATTTACTACTTGCCTATTCTATAGGAATGGGGATTCCATTTGTAATAATGGGAGCATTAATTTCTAAATCAAGTAAGATAATTTCAAAAGTAGGGAAACATTTGAAATATTATACAATTCTATTTGGGATAGTAATTATTGTGTTAGGGGTGCTGGTGTTTTTTAATCAATTAGTTTTAATTGCAAACTTTCCACTTCTAAATGATCTATTACTGTTGAGTTAAAAATGAAAAAAGAATACATGTATGCATCAATGTTATTTGGAATAATTGCAATAGGAATAATTTCTATTTCATATTTTTACGAGGAAGTTGATCTAAAACGAAATACAACAAATGATACGACAATATTAGATAAAACATTTCTAAGAACATCACCGGAATTAAATGGAATATCTGGATACATCAATACATCTTCAGAACAAATAAGTCAAGACATAGAAGGAAAAGTAGTATTATATGATTTTTGGACATATAGTTGCATCAATTGTATACGGA
>Ga0066606_10000146_pt1 | contig 42232 bp, 34 predicted proteins | sample SaaInlV_DNA_100m_FD_60386 | JGI IMG/M metagenome (GOLD analysis project Ga0066606, IMG submission 60386) | Marine microbial communities from expanding oxygen minimum zones in the Saanich Inlet - SI075_LV_DNA_100m | ecosystem: Environmental > Aquatic > Marine > Unclassified | place: British... | reverse complement strand
GATCATGAAGGCTCTGATCATGAAGGCTCTGATCATGAAAGCTCTGTTCATGAAGGCTCTACTCATGAAGATATTGGATTTGGTTTAGGAGCTGAAGTAGGAGTAGGAGTAGGAGTAGGAGCTGCAGTAGTAGGAGCTGCAGTAGTAGGAATTAGTTCCGTTGGAGCAGCTGTTGGTTTAAGTGAAGTTGGTTCTGGTGGTTTAGGTTCAGACTCAGGTTCAGACTCAGGTTCAGACTCAGGTTCAGATCTAGATTCAGATTCAGGTGATTTTGTGAGTGGAGTCATCCATGCTTCAAGACGAGGAGCTTTACCGGAAATAGCCGCTTTGATCAACGTTATGGATCAAGCAAATATTATAGATCAACAAAATTCAGTAGATACAGAAGATACTATTTCAAATGAGCGAGAAGTTATAAATTTAGCCAGACTTGCAGAAAGATCACAAAATAGTTATGAACGTTTAGAATCTGAGCGAGCTGCTCGGATACTCAGAGACCCACATAGCTCTATGAACAGAGGGCGACTTTCAACAATAAATCGACATTTTGTTAGTAGAATTTTGCCTCATGTGCAATCTAGATTTCGTCACTACATGACAAACAACTGGGTTGATACATTTGAGGGTGAAGTATTTTCTGGTTTATATCGCATACATAGCAGTGTATTAAACTTAATTGATGGTTTGCGTGTGGAAGTGAACTTATCAGAAAGGGTGGAAGTAGTAAATGAAGTAGATGAAGTTCATTTGCCAAGGCCAAGTGGTGTAATGATAGATGATACTGTTGATGTGGACCCTTCTCTAATTCAAATAATACCAAGGAATCTGTTATCAACACCAGAGCCGACTTTAGAAGAGCAAATAAATACGCACCTTGTGGCTATAAACGAAGGAGCTATGGAGTTAAGTTTTAATAGGAATTTGATATTAATACTACAAGAAGTGTCAGTATTATCTTCTGCTAGAGAGCTTATATTTGTAGATGTAAGTGATTATTGGTCTGAGCACAATGAGCTTTCTGCTGAAGAGCATAGTGCTGTTGTTCATAGTGCCGGAGAAGATATTCATAGTGCAATCAGAATAGATGGTAGTGTTAATGTTGATATTGAAGCAGATATTAGTGAGTTAAGTATTGAGGAAGAAAGTGAGGATGAGGAAGAAGAAGAAATAAGATTTTCTTTTGATGATGAGGCTATTTTAGTTACAGCAAGGAGAGTAATACAAAAATTAAAATTACACCTTTTAGAAGAAATTATATCGGTATCCAGTGAAGCTTTGGAAATGGGCGTAGGTGAAGAAGAACGCAATGAGCTAAATAGAGAACAAGTAGATTGGTTGGAGGAGCATAAACATTCTATTGTTTTAGGAGAAATTGATTTAAGAAATTTAAACTTATCTTCTTTGAATATTAATATATCTGCTTATATTATTTTACATAATAAAATTATTGAACGTTCACGAGAATTACTTACTCATGATCGAAATTGCTCAGCTATTTCAGCGTATAGAAATTTTGATTTTAGTTTGCCTGTACGTGGTGATCATGCAAATCCATTTGATCCAAGCGATAGTGAGCATGCCTTCTATCCAGCTGAAGGTGGACATGGACAAAATAATGAGCAAGCAGCACATCATGTGCAGGTGTTGACGGCTTTTTACTATTTAGGAGCAACGGATCCTGCTCATGAAGATACTAATCATTTATGTTGGGCAAATACGGTAGGGCAATTAGCAGATATAAGAAATACTTATGGTTCGGAGCAGGTTAGCTGTTATTTAGGAACTGTAGGTAGGATTTCAGGATTTGTCGATAGTTATCCATTATTACAGCTTCCTATTACGTTGCTAACATTTGTACGTAATAGTATGCGCCGCATTTTAGCTAATGCGGTATATGAACATTTTCAAGGTATAACTGGTAGTGATTATGAGACTAGAAGAAATACATATTTATCCTTGTTAACATTTAGTTCATTTAATGCTTCTGCTATTTGTAGCAATGAAATGACGAGTGTCATGAATGCTGAACTTTCATTATTGAGTTTTTATAGAGAGGATTTTACTAGATTAAGATTACCAGGTGATCTGGAAAGTGTCCTTAGTCAAATACAAGCTATGGCATTAGAGGAATATCCAGATGAAGAATTGGGTTTGTTGGAGAATGCTTTAGTTAGAGCAATGTATCACAACCTTAGTTCTTATGCTGCTATAGCTATAAGGAGTAACTATTTTTCATCGTTATCGCCAGATGAGCGACATATTTTTGATTCAGAAGAAGAGGCAGATTCACCAGACTTTATTATTCAGGAGTTAGCAACGACAACTTCAGAAATATTTGATGTTTATTCACGTAGAGTAGAAGAGTTAAACAGTGCTTTAGATTTAGAACATAGTGAATTTTCAGATGCAAATACTGCATATTTATATTATCGAGATAATTTGCATTTGCCAGCATTAGAATACGCAATAAGTAGAGCTAATGAATTTGGTGTGCCAGCAATGTTGGTTGCACAAGAGATACGTGATACCAGATTAACTTTTTCTTATCTAAATACTGCAAATAGATATATGGAGTTACGCCAACATAATCAAGATCTTTGTGATTGGAGTGATGATGATATAAATATACGAATTATTAATAGTGTTAACGGAAATTATGATAGTTTATGGTTTAATTGTGCTGGTGCATCGACTCTTGCAGATGGTGTGGTTTCCAGCCCTACAAGTGATACATTGCTGACTGATTCTACAGGTGAAACTCTACAACAAGCAGTACGTAGATTACATCTGCAAGAACGATATGTTGAGGAACATGAAGCTAATATTGAAGAAATACCAAATAATGTTGGGGTTGTAAATCTTGCGAGAAGAATTCAAGTAGCCAATCAAACTTACGTAAATAGAAATAGAGAGGCTAATATATCTGCTGGGCGAGATGAAAACTCCATAGCAGGAAATAGGTTGATAATAACAATCACTCATTTTAATAATGTGGTTTTACCATATTTAGCTGATAGTTTTAGACAATATATGCGTGCTGATTGGTTAGCACTTATAAATGATGAAGATTTAGCAGCTGCTTATAGATTTCATCAAGGTTTAATAGATTACCTTGGCATGCAAGCTGAACCTAATGAGCATACAGTTTTCCATGAAGATGAAGATTTATATACATTCATACTAAACATGCAAACTAGATCTGGTCGTGATGACGTAAGATCTAGTTCTGCAACTGTCCGGAGAGAGTTATCTTTGGATGAAGATGGAGTTGAAAGGACAGAAAGACAAAGTCATACATATACTTCTGATGATATCACTTCGATACGAGCAGAAATAATAAGATTGTCTGGAAGTATTAATCCTATAAATCAGGAGCAAATAGATCACTCGCTAGCCTTAACAGATGATGTACAAGGAACTTTTACATATAGTGCCCAACATATTGTTGAGACGGCAAATAGAATAATTTTTAAAATTAGAGTGAAATTACTTAATAGTATGATTGCCGAATCAGGCTCATCCTCATCACTAATAGATGCTGAACTTGGAGCATGGCTTAGAGAAAACAAAAATATTATTATTATGGGGCCTATATCAACTGATAACTTGGGTCCATCTAGTTTTCCAGAAGAAATTCGTGCCTACATTCAAGTTCACAATTCTATAGTAGGGGAGTCTAATTTACGGTTAAATGCAATTAGGTGTGATTTAGTAAGTGCATGGTCAAATTTTGATTTCAGTACTGATGTAATTGGAGCATATGCTAATCCATTTGATTTAAATGTAGACGATAGTTCACTAGAAAGAAATTCTTATTATAGAAGCAATGTTTCAGGTATGAATGCCCCGACTCACTCTATTGCTGTGTATCAATGTCGAGCAATGCTTGCTCTAGTGTATCTAAGTGTTGAAGATGGTGGTCAATATGAAGATGTTAGTAATATAAGGTGGGCCAGTGTTGTAGGGCAGTTGTCTGATATTCATAATGCAAATGGTAGGGGACAGTTTAGTTGTTATCCAGGAACTATTACTAGGGTGATGTGTATTCCCAATGACCATAGTGTTTTAGCATTGCCAATGCAAATTCCAGAGTTTATTATTTACAGAGTTCGCCAACTATTAGTTTCAAGAATAACAGATTACTTTTCTACAGATCTGAGAGACGCTACGTATATAGAATTGAAAGAAACATATTTAGCATTACTAACATTTAGTACATTTAATTCTACAGATATAATTGATAATACACTACGTAGTGTTATGGGGTGTAGTTTAAATCGTTTACTATCCTCATGGGACGAATTTGTTCGTGCAGCATTTTGGGGTGACATAGAGGGGGCACTGGCACAAATTATTCTAAATGTTGAAATGGAATATAATAGTCATGAACTCAACAATCTTGAATTTGCAATATTAAACCATGGTTTACTCGACATATCTATGTATACGGCTAATGCTATTAGATCAGTATTTTTAGGGGCTCTCTCTGCAGAAGATAGACTGACTTTTGAGGCTGAAGAGAGAGAATCTAATGAAGAATTATTTCGATATGATGCTAGTGACTCTGAAAGTAGAATATTTGCTATATACTCACAACTAGCAAATAACATAGTAAGGACTCAAGCTGAAGCACACAGAGAGGAAGATGATGATAGAATTGATGATGAAAATTATACACATTACATAGAGACAGTATTTACACCAGTTGTAGATAGTATTTGTGCCATGGATGCACATAGTGATTTATCCAGAGATCAAGTTATTGCAGAGATACGTGATAATAGATTAACAGGTAGATATCAAGCAAATGTAGCATTAAGCCTTAATCTCCGTGCAAGGATGCAAGCTAGCCAGCAAGATGGAGCTCAGGATTTAAGTGCGGCTTTTAGTGATGATAATATTTCTCGGCGTGCACTTTCAGGAATTAGTGATAGTTTTGATAGCTTATGGTATAGGTGTAATAGAGATCTAGCAAGTGAGGTTAATGCAGAAGAAGTTACTGATTATGTAGTTGGTAATGAAACAATTGCTCAAGCAGCACAAAGGTTATGTTTGCAACAACGTTTTATTCATGTATTTCATGTTAGAGAGCCTAATGTTGTACCTAATTCCAGAGGTACCATAGCTAATTCTACAGCATCAGGTGCAATATCAGAACATACACGGCAACGGTCAGGTCTTTCTCTATATGAAACCACTAATGAAATCAGGATAGAAGAAATTGTAAATACTTTAGATCGTTCTTATCATCGGATAACTAATACGGAAAATGTGCAACCATACAGTAGTATGATTTCCATTCCATCTGGTATACCAGCACTGCTTCCATATCATCCGACTGGTTCAGACGTGACGGCATTGAGCCGGCATGGTGTAACTAATATATATGTTGCCTGCAATTTGGAAATTCCAAGAAGTACAGGTGCTAGTTCTGGGTATCTTGGTGTTTTGCAGGAAATTTGTGAACGTTATTCTCTTGATACAGATATAAGAAATTATGAGGTTTCATGCGCCTTTGTTATACAAGATTTTGTTTTTGATGGTACTGAATCACTTCTAGCACGTGCGCATCCATGGCTGCATAGTGATGCACCAGAACGAGGCAGATATGTATCTGTAAGTAATATTCATGTGGCATCTATTATAGATAATAATGTAAATTTACTTAGTTTAGGAGCAAGAAGTGAAGTAAATACACATGGTGGCACTGGAGCAGCTTCTGTTGTGTACTCACCTAATAATTTATCAGTGTTTTCTCCAGGGGAGACTGGGCCTTTACGAAACAATCAAGTTATAACCACAATTTATATTGACACGAATTATACAACTGCTGATGGTGGCGTACAACCAAGGATAAAAATTGTAACAACTCATATAGTGGACGTTAGTACTAGATTAAATTTAGAAATGGCTATTGGAGAGATTAATCGTAATCGTACCTCTGGAGCTTTAGGTGATAGTTTTGCAGAGCATATTGGTGAGTTGAATGCTAGAGTTCGCGAACTAAATTTACTTAGAAATTTACCTTTAGAAACTGTTGGTAGAGCAGTTTTTGCAAGACCAAGAACATCACCTATACCTATTAGGCCAAGAGTGCCATTTAGTAATAGCGTTAGGAATTCTGCTATGGCTATGGCCAGGTCTTCGGCTATAAGGAATGTTGCTATGACTCAGAATTACATTCTTGATGCAGCTATAACTAGTCCCGAGTTACTTACTGAAGAATTATCTCCTTTGGCCAATACATTGCTATTGCTAGAGAGTGTATCAATCATTAATTACAGTAGATTAAGTAATATAGATAATGTAGATACTTATAGTCAGCTTGCTCTGCCTAGAGCACCCATGTTACATCCATATCACCCCGCAGGATCTCCAAGCACAATAAGATGTGATTCTGGGATCACAAGAATTTTAGCTTCTGTGCAATTAAATGTTGATGCTTCTCATTATCCTGGGTTTACAAACATGCTGTCTCATTGTCCTATTGGAGCAGATTTATCTACAGCTGAAGTAGATAGCTATGTGATTGTACAAAATTGTCCTTTTCGTAATTCTCAATTGCTAGGGCGAGCACATTCGTGGTTGCATGCTGATGCGCCAGATAGCCAAGCAGGGTTTAGCAGAGATCATATAATGCAGTTTATGATAATTGAAGGAGCACGAGCATCTATTTATCCTAATAGTCGCGTTTATACTCATCAAGAAGGTGGTAATGTTGTTTATTCACCCAATAATGTAAATGCTATAGATATTGGTGCAGATGGTATAATAGAGAATAGATTTATTACTACTGTATGTTGTGTGATTGATAGCGGTGTGCCACGTTTTGCTATCACAACTCATGTGTTACTTACTGATGACTCTGCTGTAGATTTTACCGCAGTTATAGCAGAACGAGCAGCCGCACCAGTATCGTTACTTCAATTTGGAGAGTTCTTAGAGACTATAGCTGGATTTGATTCTGAGGTTCACTTACCATGGAATATGCTAAGTCGAGCAGCGGTAAGTATACCTATTGAGCCAGAGCCAGGTGATAATAATTTAGCTGCTATAGACTCAAGGATTGTGAGCGTAACTGTTACACCAGATTATAGTCAAGAGAGCAGATTAATAAGTGTTCCTGGGTCCTCACCATCGATACCAGGAATAGTTAATAGAATTAGTCGTGGAATAGGTAGAGCAAGAGTAATAGCTAATCTTGAAACATCAAATAGTTCTGTTCCAGTTGGAGAATCATCATCACCAGTAAGATTATCTATTAATCCAGTAGCAGGTCATCAATATCCATGGCCTGAACGACCTATTGGTCTGCCAAGCCTTAATCAGTTAATGGGATTAAGAGCAATACTCAGAGCAAGAAATTCTTTAAATAATACATCTGAGGGAGTTATAAATCCAAGAGTTGTGAATAATTCAAATTTAAATGGGTCCATACATGAAGTAGAAGAACATTTAGTAGAATTAGAGTTAGTACAGTTACGGGAACGAACATCAGTATTAACCAACATGCAAGTAGGGCCCACTTATAGATATAATGATAACATGGTATCGCTAATTCCAGTGTTTACTAATGAGATATCTAGACCTGTACTGCCAGTTATTTCAATATCATATGGTAACCATATAGATAGAGGCAGATTACCAAGGCATATTAATCGACAATTGAGAATTATTTTGGGAGATGACGTTCCAAATTCTATAATGGTTAATTTTTGTCTTCAGGAGGGGGATACTGGACTTCCATTGAGATTATCCATGTCTCAAGCAATGGGAACTGCTGATGCTAATGAATTTTCGTATATTGTTGGGATAATGTCAACATCACCTAGTTATTTCGAGCAATTTAACATTAATGCAGGTGAGCTAGAAGCTGAAGATAGACAAATTAATATCCCTGATGGACATGAATCTTTTTACAGCTGTATCTTTGTACATGAAACTAATCAACTATTTATTACTGCTCATGCAATAGTCCCACCTGCTTTTTGTCAAAGAATTAGAGGTGGTTTGTCAGGTTACATTGAAGATCCAATTACTAGAGGACGAAATAATTTTGCACCACATAATTTAGAAGAGCTCTCATTGTGGATGAATAGTAATTTGCGTACTTCTGGTGAAGCTGCAGAGGCTGGCGTGGCTGCTCTGGAAATTTATTCTGAATTAAACAATTGTATAAGGCATAGAATTGCAGTAAGAGTAGATGATTCTGATATGAGAATGTTTAACGGCAGTCGTGATTTTGAAATTGCATATATTCTAACAAATGTTAATAATGTACATTATGAGTCTAGACATATGCCCATAGCACCTATAATATCAAGAGCTTCGGTATTAAACTCAGGACATGAAAGTCTTCATGCTCCCATATGCTTATCACACAGAATTACTAATGACAGTATGCTGCCAGCACATATAATCAGAATATTAGCTAGACATAACCTGGAGGTGAACACTAATGCGGATCTAGATGTGTTTTTTGTAGCTCAAGAAAACAATTATCGACGTGGCGAAAATATGCTTTTGACCGCGAGTTCAATAGTGGAAACATCATGCGCACAATTATTTGAAAATCCCTCCGCCTCGGTAGAGGGGATATGTATTATTAGCCCAGATCGTAATGGAAGAGATGGACATGAAATACATACAGAAATATTTAATTCAAATAATAATGTTAGATTTAATGTTGTTGGTACTCCAGGTGATTCTTGTTTCCAAAGTATAATAATACTTCGCAGTGCAGTTAATGGTGTAAATAGCAGAGTGTTATGGACTATGCATAACCTGTTGTCAGAAAATGATCTTACTATACTGAATAATAGTATCCAAAGCAGAATTTTCAGTGTTATTCCTGGCACAGAAATTACCACACTTGAACAGGTAATGTCTTGTGCTCTAAGATGTTCTGCATTGCAAAATATTTATAATTTTGAATCAGTGGTACGAGGAGGTACAGATTTTCCTAATATCGATCTTGGTGCAGATATTAGATTTGACAATGTGGGTCCGGAAATATATACACATGAGCAAATATGTAGATTGTCTAATGGTTCTGGTGAGCAACTTCATGAATTATGGTTAGATGTTGATGCTCATCGGCAGGCGTTCATAGAATTTTATGTAAGAGCTACACCAGGATTGGAAATAATAAGTAATGCGATAACTAGCATAATTGCAAGTGGTGGTGAGGAATATGATATTTTTAATGCAGAGGTAATTGAAAATTGCATAAGATATAATAACCATAATGTTTTGGAGTTACTAAGACTAAATTCAATAAATCTTCATGTGCTAATTAATGGAGTAAGCATTAATGGAGAAAATCCATTACTGTTATGCACATTACTGAGGCATAGAGAGTGTGCAATAGAAATACTACTAAGTGGCCAGCCTAATATATTAAATTTATATGGGGAGCGAGAGCATAGGTGGTGTATAGCAAATAATTTAGAAGAAGAATATGAATTAATAATACGTAGCTATGAATTTAGAGTGGGGCTGAGATCACCAAGCAGTAGCAATGGAGAGGCCAGGGTTGCCCCTTCTAGAGATACCGTTATAGCTGTAAATTTAGAGGATTTAACATCAAGTGATCATTATGACAGAATGATGCGAAATTTATTTAGATACATTCGTGAAGGTGATATAGAGTCATTTCGCACTACGTTTAATATGTCATCGAGCCATTTTCTAGATAGAGTATGCCTTGGTAATACATTGATGACGTATTGTGTGAGCCAGGATCAATGGGCGATAATGAGGTTATTAGTTGATGAAGGTGGGGCGAATATAGATATGGCAAGACCTGTTGATGGAATGACGCCACTACATGTAGCTGCGGATTGTGGGTATACTTATATCATAGAATACATATTATCAATTAGTGCTGCGAGTAGAGATACTGAAGATGGTGAAGGTCGTACAGCCTTGGAAATACTTTTGCAGCGTGAATATGGAGATGAAAATGATGCTAGAGCTCTTTTCATAATTGATGAGGAGATAGAGCCAAGTGCTAGAGCAAGATCAAGAAGTCCAAGCTTTACATAATGAAACAGAACACATTTATCTTAAAGGTGCTAAATATGTAGCTAGTCCTAATTGTACAACTAGGGATCCTAGAGTGGATATTAGTTTGCTTGTTATACATTGCATATCTTTGCCACCAAATATATTTTATGGGACATATATTCAAGATTTATTTACCAATACTCTTGATATCACAAAACATGGATACTTCACAAAACTTACAGGACTTAAGGTGTCTTCGCACTTGTTGATTAGACGTAACGGTTTTGTGATGCAGTTTGTACCCTTTGATATGCAGGCTTGGCATGCTGGAGTATCATCTTTCAAAGGTAGAGGTGGATGTAATAATTATTCGATTGGTATTGAGCTTGAGGGTAACGAAACACAGCCTTATTCAAGCTGCCAATATGCTGTTTTAGCTGATATAGTTAAAACTTTACAAATGGAGTTCACTAAAATAACAGATGAAAATATTGTTGGGCATGAAGACATTGCTCCTGGACGTAAAAGTGATCCAGGCCCTAGCTTTGATTGGGAGTTATTTTTAAGGTTGAAGAATAGTTAATGGTGCAGTGATTGAATTTTTATATTTTTCAACTATATTTTTTGCTGCAATATCCATATTTGTGTTAAGTATTTCATCTATTCCAAACCAGCGTAATGCTAAAGATTCATCACTAATGATTATATCATCTTCATCTGATTCAATTTTTAATAGATAGCAAATATCATAATGATAATGAGCGCAAACATTTTTATGTTTGGGAATGGAATGTATGTCTAAATCGAATATTTTATTATCTAATACAGAAATATTGTTAATTCCAGATTCTTCTTGGCATTCTAGAATAGCTACTTGTAGTGTGCTGAGATTGCCATCACAGTGACCACCTAATTGTAACCATTTATCTAGTTTTTTATGATGAGTAAGTAATATTTTATTAAGTTGTTTGTTAAATAGCAAAGCAGAGCTGGTAAAATGTCTGCTAAGTTCTCTGCGTTCAAAACAATATTTATTTTCATTTAAGAAGGTTACAAATTTTGTTTTAATTTCTTGGGATTTTCTAGTTCTAGGTGTGTATTCTGCAAGTTGTTGCTGAAGTGTTGGCCAAGTTTTATCCATAGAATATCAACCATCAGAAGTGCTATAGATTATAACATGCAAAGCAATGTCATCCCATTCTTTTATTTACTTCAGCAGCAATTTTGTCTGGTGAAAATTTGGGGATAAAGTTATTTGCTCCAACTTTGTCGACAAGGGCGTGATTAAAGTCACCACTTAGTGAGCTATGTAAAACAACATAAAGACCTTTCAAATTGGGATCTTTTCTTATTTCTGTGGTTAATTTATATCCATCCATTTCTGGCATTTCTATATCAGTAATTAGCATCAAAAATTCATCACTAACTTGAGAACCTTTGTCTGCCCAACGTTTTAATAGATCTAAAGCTTGTTGGCCATTTTCTCTCGCTACACATTTAATACCTAGCTGTTCTAAAGTCTTCTGTAACTGGTTTCGAGCAACTCTAGAGTCATCACATATAAGAATTTTTACTTTTTTATCTTTGGTTTTCTTCACGGCCTCTTGTGTTAGAAAAGCTGCTTCTTGTTTATTTTCTTCGCTGACTTGGCCAAATCTTGGGCTTACTTCTTGTAACACCTTCTCAACATCGATAATCTCAATTAACTGGTCATTGTATTTAGTTATTGACGTTAGATAACAGTCATTGCCAACTCCAGGTGGAGGTGGATGCATATCATTCCAGCTCACATTTATAATTTTGTGAACTTTAGATACCAGTAAACCTTGTTGGAGTTGATTAATCTCAGTTAGTATAATAAATGTTTTACTGTCTCTAGCTAGATATTTACGACCAATACCTTTGTGTAGGTCATAAATTGGAACAGTTACGCCCCTTATATTACTCACCCCAATGACGATTTCGTGCGATTGGGGCATCTTATTAATTCCTATGGTGTTAATTATCTCTTTTACTTTAAAAACATTTATGCCATAGAGTTGCTCATCACCCAATTGGAATATAAGTAGCTCTAGTCTATTTTGACCAGCTAGTTGGGTGCGTTGGTCAACATTTTCTAAAACTCCGGACATAAACTTAACCCATTTACAGATTCTCAAATAAGGTTAGTATATTAATGGGACAAATTGTTTTAAGTGTATTTAAGCATCCTCTAATTCTTTAATTTCATCAGATGAGCAAAAATAGTATTCTCCAGAGGTAAGGGAGGAGGGGATTGAAGTAGGTCCGTATTGGTATCGATGTAGTTCAATAACTTTATAGCCAAGCCACTCCCATATTCGCCTAATTTCTCTATTTTTTCCTTGATGTAGACAAACATCAAATGACGAAGAATTTTTTGTGGTGCTAACTTTCGTTATGCTAGTAAATCGTAATAGTTCGCCCTGGTCACTTATACCTTCTTTAGCTTGTAATAAATCTGTAGGCTTAGGATGATCTTGTACAGTAACAGTATAGTGCCGTGGAAGATTACTTTTAGGGTGCATGAGTTTATGAGCCAGATCACCAGAATTAGTTATTAAGAGTAATCCACTGGTATCTACATCTAGTCGACCAACCAGTATCCACTTTCCTTGTGTGAGTACAGGGAGATAATCAAATACTGTTTGTTTATGACCCTGAGAGTTTGTTGAACAAATAACGCCAGGGGGCTTATGAAAAACCAGTACTTGTGTATTGGTAGCTTCCCATGATATCTCTATAAGTGTATTGTCAATGGCAATGACATCGGTAGCACAAATCTGCATGCCTAATGTAGCACTAGCGTTATTCACACTAATACGTCCTTCTTTAATAAGGGATTCTATACCACGTCTTGAGCCAAAACCATTCTTGGCAAGGACCTTTTGGATCCTATCGGAATTTATCATAAATTATCTATCTGGGTATCTTCTAATTCTAATAGTTCACTTTCATTTTTAGTATTATCTGTGAAGTCTACAATTTCATCATCAAGAGTATCATTATTGTCTTCATCTAGTTTATCTTGCTCATCATTAGAATCATCTTGTTTATCTATATTTATATTATCTGTGAAGTCTACAATTTCATCATCAAGAGTATCATTATTGTCTTCATCTAGTTTATCTTGCTCATCACTAGAATCATGTTGTTTATCTAGATTTATATTATTTGTTAAGTCTTCTACTTCATTATCAAGAGTATGATTATTATATTCATTTAGTTGATCTTGCTCATCACTAGAATCATCTTGTTTATCTAGATTTATATTATCTGTTAAGTCTTCAACTTCATTATCAAGAGTATCATTATTGTCTTCATCTAATTTATCTTGCTCATCTTCCTCTTCATCATCAAGAATATCATTATTGTATTCATCTAGTTTATCTTGCTCATCACTAGAATCTTTTTCATTGTAATGAATATTTTCAATACTCGAACTATCATTTGGTTCCGTTTCCTCTTCATCATACACAGAGCTAGATTGTATGCTTTGCTCAGTTATTTCTAATTGAAGCTCTTTTTGTTTCGGGGTATTGAGATCCATTATTTCTTTGTCAAAAGATTGCAATATTTCTGATACGGCAGGCAGTTGATCCAAGCTGTTTAAGCCAAAATAATCAAGAAACTCCTTAGTGGTTGCATAGATTCCAGGCCTGCCAGGAACATCTCTATGTCCAATAATTCTGATCCAGCCTCGTTCCTCTTGTAGAGTTTTAAATATAGAACTACTAACACTAACACCGCGTATCTCTTCTATGTTACCGCGAGTCACTGGTTGGCGATAAGCAATAATTGCAAGAGTTTCAAGTAGAGCTTTTGAATACTTTGGTACTTTTTCTTCCCATAACTTTTGGATCCAAGGAGAAAACTCTGATTTGGCAATTAGGGTATAGCCAGTAGCCAATTCAATTAATTCAAAACCACGTTCGGTACAGCTCATCTCTATGGTATGCATGGCTTCACGAAATTCACTTAAACTTGGTTTTTCTTCCTCGTTAAATACAGACAAGATTTTTGCTTCAGTGAGAGGTGTGTGTGCTGCAAGTATCAATGCCTCAATTAATTTAGGTAATTGTTCATTGTTCATTGGGTTAACCTCACATAAATAGGTGCATATGGTTCGCTTTGAATTAATTCCAAGTTGCAGTCTCTAACTAGTTCTAAGATAGCAATGAATGTTACTATAAGACCAGCTCTGCCTTCACTTTTGTAGAAGAAGCAAGAAAACTCCATAAACTTATCTGTTTCTAGTGTGGATAAAATTATTGTCATTCGCTCGCGAACTGAAAGAGCTTCCCTTTCTATGCTATGTTTTGAATTTAAATCTAAGCGTTTGATGACATCTTTAAAAGCCATTAGTAAATCAGGGAAGTCTAATTCTGGCATTTGTGCTGGTATGTTAGATTCTGGTTGAGCTATAGACCCTCGAAATATATCACGTTCTTTTCTTGGCAAAGCATCAATATCTTGTGCTGCCAGCTTCATTTGTTCATATTCTTGAAGTTTTTGCGCTAGCCTGGCTCTGGGGTCTTCTTCTTCTTCTAATTCAACTTTATTCCGTGGCAGTAACATTCTAGATTTTATTTCAGTTAACACCGCGGCCATTTCTAAATAATCAGCTATAACTTCTATTTTCACAAACTGCATTATTTCAATATATGCTAGGTATTGCTTGGTAATTACTGCTACAGGAATATCTAAAATATCTAAGTTATGTTTTCTAATTAAGTACAATAATAGGTCTAAGGGGCCTTCAAATACTTCCAAGAATACTTCCAGAGCATCAGGTGGTATATAAAGATCTTTGGGAACTTCACATACCCATTCATCTAAAATTCTAGCAATAGCATTCTCAGGAGCTGAGTCTGCATTTGGTTCTAAAGTTTCTTGGTCCTGGTGTGCGCATTCAAGCTCATTCACTAAAGTAACCCCATAGATTCTTTAATATCATTAATTGTAATTTTAGCTTCATTTCTTGCTGCATGAGCACCTTCGTCTAGGATATTGTTGATGAGAGTTTTATCATTTTCTAAATCTTTAACTCGCTCTCGTATAGGCACTTGTTCAGCATCGATTTCATCAGCAAGGCATTTTTTGCAATCTACACAACCTATGTTAGCACTCTTGCATCCCAATTGCACCCAATTTTTTGTTTCCTCATTAGAATATACATCATGCAAATTCCATACAGGACATTTGTTTGGATCACCTGGGTCTGTACGTTTAATTCGTGCAGGATCAGTTGGCATAACCTTTATTTTTGACCAAATGGAGTCCGTAGATTCGCCTAAACCAATGGTATTATTATAAGACTTAGACATTTTTTGGCCGTCAATACCACATATTTTGGCTGATTTTGTAAGTATTGCTTCTGGCTCTATTAATATAGTTTTGCCGGTTCCATCTAGAAAAGCTTTTAAATGTTCTTGTTCCGTAAGAGTAAGATGGCCAAGCTCATCCAGCATAGCTTTTCCTTTTAGTAGCGCTTCTTTGTTGCCTTGCTCTTGATATTGCTTCATGAAATTACGAAAGACTTTAGCATTTTTCTTGCCAAGCTTACCTGAAATTATTTTGTCACTAACTTCATGAAAATCAGCACCACGTCCATAAATATGATTAAATCGGCGTGCTATTTCACGCATTAATTCAATATGTGCGACTTGATCTTCACCAACAGGAACCAGGCTTGCTCGGTAAAGGAGGACGTCTGCGCTTTGTAGCACTGGATAACCAAGGAAGCCATATGTAGATAGATCGCGATTTTTCAATTTTTCCTGTTGATCCTTGTAAGTAGGAACTCTTTCTAACCAGCTTAAAGGTGTCATCATAGATAATAATAAGTGTAGCTCTGCATGCTCAGGAACTCTAGACTGAATGAATATTTTACAGTCTTTTGGGTTTAATCCTGCGGCTAACCAATCAACTGCAAGGTCTTCACAATATTGCTTTATTTTCCTTGGGTCTTCATAGTCAGTCGTTAGGGCATGAAAGTCAGCAATAAAAAAGAAACATTCGTATTTATGCTGTAAATGAAGCCATTGTTTCAATGCTCCATGGTAGTTACCTAAGTGAATCTTGCCTGTTGGCCTCATTCCTGAGACAACTTTCTGGCTCTTTTTATTTATATGTGTCATATGTATACCAAATATCTCATACTATTTTTTGTTGCTATTCGTTGTGTTGGGTGGACACAAAGGTCTATAATCTTTCACTCTGATATATTGTAATGCAAATGCCTTGGAGAATATATGGGTTTTATGTTTGATTTCTTGCCAATTATTCTGTTCTTCATTACTTTCAAAGTCTGGGGCATTTATGCTGCCACAGCTGCTGCTATGCTGGCAACGCTTTTTCAGTTATTTTGGTCAAAATTTAGGCATGGCAAAGTTAAAAAGACTTTTTGGATTTCATTTGTTGCTATTTTTGTTTTAGGCGGGGCGACATTAATATTTAAGAATGAAATTTTTATTAAGTGGAAGCCAACGATAGTGTATATGGCATTAGCTATAGCCATGGTTGTAAGCCCAATGGTGACAGATAAAACTTTGTTACAACACCTCAGTAATTTAGATAATAAAAATGCCCTGGACCTTCCTGAATTGGCTTGGAAGAGATTAAATTATTACTGGGCGATATTCAGCGTAGTTATGGCGTCAACTAACCTGTATGTGGTATATAATTTTGACACTCAAACGTGGAATAATTTCAAACTATTTGGGATATTGGGAGCCACCTTGTTGTTTGTTATAATGCAGGCTATGTTAATGGTGAAATGGTCGAAACCAGAGAAGAGTGAGGATTTATCTTAGTGACTGATAATATAAATAAAAAAAGAACCGACCTAATTTTAAAAAAGCTTACAAATTCACTTCAGCCGGATAAGATTAATGTTATAGATGATTCCGCAGCTCATGCAGGGCATGCTTCAGCCAAGGAGCATGGTGGAGGACATTTTAAATTACATATTGTCTCTGAGTTATTTGAGGACAAGACTGAGCTAGAGCGACATCGTATGATTTATGCCGTACTAGGTGACACCATTGGGCAGGAAATTCATGCCCTATCAATTAGAGCTTTAACCCCAACTGAAACCAAAATATCATCAACAGAGTTGAAAGAGTAGTAGCCTATGCTTGTATTGAAATTAGCTTTATATGCTCTTGTATTTATTGCTGGTTTTTCATTTATACAGGTGCTATTTGCCTTTTTGCTATTATATCTTGAGAGTAGTCTAAATACACACATAACAAAACCAATTACTAGTAAACCAACCACAGTTAAAATGGTAGGGTTGTTTTTCTTTGAATGGATATTTAAATTATTTTTGAAGCTTGTCTCATACCCGATATTATTTTTGAATTCAAAAGCAAAGCATGTTGCACATTCAAAAAGCTGTATAATTTTGCTTCATGGTTACAGTCGTAATGCTGTTGATTGGCTATGGTTTAAAAAACATTTGCAGGCGAATGGCAAAGACATAATGGCATTAACACTTCCTCTAGTCACTAGAGATTTGCAAACTTCAGCGAAAGATTTAAGTGCAGAATTGCATAAATTAAAAGCCCAGCATGGTTATGAAGAATTCATTTTAATTGGTCATTCTATGGGGGGGGTGATTGCAAGCTTAGCAGTTGAAACCTCTCCGCACTTGAAAGAAATTGTAAGTAAAGTTATTGCGTTGGGTAGCCCATTTCATGGCACTAAGATATCTGTTTTTGGGGTTGGATTTACAGCAACTCAGCTTTTACCTAATTCTTCAGTATTAAATAATTTACGTTCATTAATGACAATTTCTAATACAGACTATTACTGTGTAGTAACAAATTGCGATCATATGATTCTTCCCTGGGATTCTGCTATTGTCGATAACATATCCTATGATGTTGTTGAGGATATTGGACACTTGCAGCTAATATATAGCAAAGTGGTATTGGAGCTAGTTGAGGCTAATATTAACCTCAACCAGGGTACAATTAATAACGAATGTTTAGATTCGGACAAAGACGCTAGCTTTAACTAAAGCGCCTGATGATATGGTTTCTCCAGGAACAAACCCTTTTTCCTTATATCCAGCTTGAATATTTGCATGGAAGTCTTTAGTTATTGCGTAATTTAAAGTTGTACTTAGCATCCACCCTGTTCTTTCTTTGGATAGAGCTGCCGTAGTTGCATCTAATTCTGGTTGGCGCCAAACATGTGCCCCAGCGTCTAGAGAAAATAGTTTGTTTGAGTAAATTTTTCTTATCTTTAGGCCTAGACCACTACCTTTTTTGTCACCAGTTTTTCCGTATCGAACTGTGAATACATAGTTTCTGCCATAGCTATCTTTTATAAAGTTATTGAGATGATATTCAGGTCCCCAAGGTGCTAAATATAATGCCATTGCTGGTAGATATTTTGCGCCAGAGATATCAATGCATGGCAGGTCCCAGTTTCTTTCCCCTGAATCAATATAGTTGCCTACGGAGTACAAGCCGTACCATATAAATGGGTTAAGATAGTTTACCAAGTTCTTTTTTCTTAAACTGCTAGCGGTGAGGACGTTACGACCATTCCAGTCATTAATTTCGCTTATATAACCAGTAACATCATGACCAGGGTTATTCGCTGTAGAATCATTTTTAGTTGAGTCGATATAATGGATAATATCGTATGATGATTGAACCGATAGCATTGCATCACTACTGCTGACACTTCCATGCTCGAACCAATCATTGTAAATATTAGTTGCTAGCAATGTGGTAGATTCCATTCCACCGGCAGATATGGCTGCTCGTTTTGGTAATGTTCTAGCATTGTATGCGGCAGAACTAAACATGGCAGCACCAGAGAAAATATTAATGTTATATGAAATATTTTTAATTCCTACATCACGTAGCCTGCCACCATGACCAAAATATTCATGCTGTGCAATCATAGAGTAAGAAGCCACAGGGTAATCGAAGAACAGAACTCTTGATGCTCTAGCAAAAGTTGCCAAAGTAGGGTTTTCAATATTTATATTTTTAGATATTTGGTAATCAGCTAAAGAATATAATCTATAGGCAGAGGTTATGTTATTTGCTCCAGCTTTAGCTAGCATATTTCTTTGATACATAAAATTGTATTCAAATGCTGAAGAGTTTGTTTTGGCTTGTAGAGCTGAGCAACCCAAAATAGAGGCTATAGCCAGAATGCCTTGAGTCAATTTATTAGACATTGTAAATTCCTTAATATAATACCTTATTTAACCGCGCATTCTACATTAAGAGTGGTAAGAGTACCATTATATAGTTGACATAGTTATTATGCTTGCTAAGCTTAAGATGTAAAATATTCCTTTTTAAGACCTAGAGCAAAATATGATTGAGCATGGAATAAATAATAATCACATATTGTACGGCAAGATGCTAGATTTGTTCGTAAAGTTACAAAGTAACTTAGATATTGATGAAACTATTCTTGTTCTTTATAATTTCACGTGTTCTCAAATGCCAATAGCTGCACTTAATTATCTCAATAATGAATTAAAGAAAGATGTGATGTTTGGGAGCAAAACTAATAATGTCTATCGATATGACTTAGAGCTAAAAGAATTATATTTGGGCTCACTTGAATTGTGTTCGATATCCCCTTTAAATAATACTCAAGTAGAAGAGCTAAATACTGTAGTCCATACTGTATTGCAGACAATAAAAAATTCTATTGATTATAGCATAGCTGTATCAAATTCAATGATTGATCACCTCACCCAAGTTAATAATAGAAACTCTTTGGAACAAGATTTGTTGCATGTAATTAGTTTAAAGAAAAGAAGGGAAAGTAGTAGCACATTACTACTTTTTGATTTAGATAAATTCAAGCAAGTTAATGATCAGCTTGGTCATCTAGTCGGGGATGAACTTTTGGTTAACATTAGCAATATGCTGAAGTCGGTAGCTAGAGAAAGCGATATTATTTATAGATATGGTGGTGATGAATTTGTAATTCTGTTAAAGGAAACCAGTTTGTCTGGTGCTTTACAGTTAGCCGAAAGAATAAGAGAGTCTATAAATTGTGTTTTGGAACAATATAATAAAAAGCTCAAGGATAGCATTGTATCTGTTAGTGTTGGGTTGTCAGAAATAGGAGCAGATGATGATGTAGTCAGTCTGTTTGATAGGGTTGATAATGCTTTATATCGTGCAAAACGAGATGGTGGCAATCAAGTTGTTGAGTCAAAAAATAGTATTATAAAGCCAAAAGACTCTCATGATAAAACCGCTTAGGCAGGCTCTAATTTTGTTTCACATTGATGTGTGAAGATTTCCATTAAGATATCTTTAGCAATTTTTTCACCTGTTTGTTCTGGAGTTTTTATGCCAGGAAAGCCCTTTCGGTATAATGCAGAATTAATTGGACCAGGTTGTAATTTTGTGATTTTCAAATTCATAGAATTTTTGTGTTCATTTTTCAATATAGACATTAGTTGTTCAATTCCAGCATTAGCAACACCAAGAGCGCCGATATAATTTTTGCAGATGTTATCTATGACCGGATAAATAATTTGGGGTGAATGGCTTAGTTGTAATATTGGCAATATTGCTTGGATGAGCATAAATACAGCATTCAGGTTAATTTGTAATACTTCATACCACTTCTGAACATTATAATGGGCAATAGGTGAAAAACTGCCCCATGTCGCAGCGAGATTAATGAAAGCATTTAAATGTTGATATTCTTGCTGGATTACTTGGGCTAGATTTTCATAATCATCTGGTGTTGCAGATAGAAAATCAAACTGCATTATATGTACGGAATTATTTGGCTGTATACAAGCATCATAGAGTAAATTAAGTTCATCTATGTTTCTTCCCATGATAATGAGATTTGCATTATGTTTTGCAAGTTGCTGACAAGTATGGCGACCAATTTCACCAGTTGACCCGCTTACTAAAAACACTTTACCTTCCAGGTTGCTATCTTGGTTGAGCATGATAATATTAACTTAAATCAATTCGAGAACTATTATTCTAACATGACGCATGGAACAAACCATCATGAAAATTTTATCAAGTTATGTTTTTATCGTAGCTTGTCTCATATTCCACGACTAAATGTAGGGATATATGATTTACATTGTCATCATGGACTAACGTTAGAACTTCAAGGTAATGTTGATGATGCAGCATATTATTATAAACTAGGCAGTGCAGACTCCCTCGATGCCGAATTTCATTATGGTAGATGCTCAACACAGAATGAATCTGATATTCCAAATGAAATTTCAATGGCATTAATGCAAAGAGCAGCTTTTAATGGTTCTAGATGTGGGCAGCTATACCTAGGAACTCAGTTATTAACAATTGATTCAGTAATGGCAGAATATTGGCTGGAAAAAGCAGCACAAGTTTTTCCTGAAGCTAATATTCCTTATGCCTCGGCATTAATACGTAACCATAAATTGGTTCCTGCAAAACAAGTTTTGATGGCACACACACGCGAAGATCCAAACGCTGTTCTTGATTTTATACAAAGTTTAAGATCTTCATTACCGATGTCTCAACCAAATAATAATAATGTTTTTATGTTTACAAATTGGGTTAAACCTGAGTTAAGTACAGATGACTCAGTAACTATTCATAATAATAATAATTCTAGATTGTTAGTAACATAATATTTTCCATTACATGAATTCCAGCGTATACATGGCTTATTGTTTATTTAGGGTATGTTGTTAAATATTTTTTATAGAGAGCAAAAGAATATGAATGCACAATATATAGTAATATTAATTTCTCTATTAGTATTGAATGCTTGTGGACCAGTTTATGAAATCCAGTATGTTTATAAACCACCTCAAAATGATTTTGGTGTTAAGTGTATTAAAAATTGTGCGAACCAAAAAATATTTTGCAAAAATGAGGCAAATAAGGATTTATCAATATGCAAAATGCATGAAGATAGTATTGGCTTAGAAAAATATAATGATTATTTTCAAGATGTGATTTCTCGTGGAGTAACACCACATTCAGATACTAATAAAAAAACTTTCACAAATTACAGCATATGTGAGAGTAAATATGAGGCTAGTAACTGCAGTCAAGAATTTAGAAACTGCTATCTAGTCTGTGAAGGTCAAATTGAAACTAAAGCTGTTTGTGTTGGCAACTGTGATAAAACCGATATTGTTGACACTATTTAATGCTCATGATTATGACTATCACTTTGAACAGTTAGAACAAATAATAGGTATTTTAAAAACAAGGTTTGATGAGCCATGGTTAGATCTTCTTCATACGAGAATGTTGATTAAACAAAATAAATTAGATATTGCATTGAGGTTTATAAATAGAGTGAAAAATGATCATGAAATTGGTAGTGATCTTTATTTACAGGAAGCTGAAATATTGGCATCTGAAAATAAGCATGCTGAAGCCGTGAGTGTATTAGATCAAATGCTTATGAAAAAGAGAATTAAAGATATCGTAATTTATCAAAAAGCTATAGATATTCCTCTAGATACTCAAGAAGGTGAAAATATTTTACGATATTTACAGCCTGTATGTGAGCTAGGTGTTAATTCAAATTTAAGAAGAAAATCAGATTATTTGAAATTTCAGGAGCTATCTATAGATGAATGGCATGATTCTAAAAATATACAAATCAATGAGCTTAATGATTTTGAAAAAATACTAGGATATTTAGAATGTCTCTTTGATGAAAAAATAGAAACCTCAGTAATCGTAGAAATATTTAAAGCAGGTCTTTCCTTAATTCGTAAACGCACGAATGAAGCTGTTAAACATGCTAATTCAGCATTTGATACACTTAATGATAATGATATCCATCTTTGCTTAAATAGTTTGAAAATTTTAAAAAAAGTTTTTGTTGCTGGTGAATGTAAAGAGCAAATGCAAGCTTTAGATAATTATTCAATGGGTGCTAATAAAAATGATAATGAAATAGTACTTAAAATAAATCAACATTATATTTCAGATAAATCAGTGCAACTATCCTCTATAGCTAAAGAAAGCATAATAATAGTTATGTATAATAAACAGAAAAAAGTTGCAGCTATGTTGTGTCTGTTACGTCCAGGAAGTGTTTCCTTGCGTAAAAGTGTGAAATATTTTAATAATATTATTTCACAGATGATTAATGAATTGTTAAGTTACAAAATAGAAAAAAATGACATTGAGCTATCAGTTTACGCCGGAGATTTATATAATCATAAAGGTGTAAATGATACTAAAGTATCCTCTCTTGATCAGCTACTAAAGGTATTTTCACAACTAAATGTGATACCAAGTAGCACTAATATTTCAAAACATACACATATATCCATCTCTATCGGGGTGATGAATGGGATTGTAACTGTAAATGAAGTAATTGATACTAACTCTGTTGCTTTGATAGATAGTAATGAAGCATTAATTAGTGCTGACGTTGACTTTATTGTTGACCAGATCGATGAAAATGAAGAGGAGAATGATTCAGCCTCTAATGTGGATTCAGGTTGATAACTTCCTTGTTGGTGTCCCTTTGTTTAATATTTTTTAGAATATAGGAAACTTCTTCCTTAAGTTTTGCTAAGTTATATGTTCTTCCTTTAAATCTGATGTTATCTATAGTATTTATTACCTCTGTTAAAGCCTCCATGTTTGTGTGGCTTGAGGCAAGATATTGTGGAATAAGTTTTAGTGCTGTATTCTTCTGGATTCCATAATTATCTATAAAATAATTGCTAAGATATTTTGCTAGTAGTTTCGGGTCATTAATATCATTAATGTGTACTTCGTTGCTGTATGATGTTGAGCTTTCAATTTTATATTTAGGAAGTTTAAAATGGTTTTTTCTACTAATTGTATAGATGAAAATTGTTATTAAAAAAACTAATAGAACTATTGCTGTTATTAACAGTATCTGAGTAAGGTTAAGATCATTTATGACAGGTGAGACGGTTTCATTATTGATATCTGAAGTCTTCGTTGGTTCAATTGGTATTACTGGCAAAATATCGAAGGTTGTATATTTTAATTTATAATTTTCAGCTTTATGAGCGACGGTATTCCACCATGGTATTGATATCTGTGGAAACGTTATTTGCCCATGTTTAGTAGGTATTATAGTATATGTATGCTTTACTGTTGCTATTATATCATTGCCCTTATATTCTTGCTCAGCAGTAGTTTTATCTGCGTAAACTTTGTATTCATCATTGGTTAGCATTAATGCATCATGTGGTAAATTTGTAGATAAGGTACCTTTTCCTGTAATAGTTATAGTTCGAGTTATTGGATCACCGGCTTTAATTTGAGGCATATGATCTAGAGCATCGGTTATTGTAATTTCCTCCGCTGGTAACCAAGAGTTTAAACTATTAGATTTATGATCAGATATGTTGACATCAAATGTTGGGCTGAAGCTTGCAAATGGTTTTAAGTCATCAAACTGTGATCTGAAAATGCTAGAATTAAATGCAGCGAATGGGTCGCTTGATGGGTTGTTATTACTTGTACGTTCATAGCCATTTACTGTATATAAAGGAAAGGTAAGTTGCCCTGATTTATTTGCTACCATTAGATATTTTATTTTAGTTATTCGTCGTTGATTACCATTACTATCAGTTTTAATTGCAGCTAATGGCCCATCAATTTGCTCAATACTATATTCAGATGATTTGCTTTCATCAAGTTGCAAATTTGCTGTTGGACGTTTTTCATCAAGTTCAAGATCAAATATAATTGGTTGTTTAATATAAAATCTATCAGAAGGTTTTATTATTTTCAGGTTAAGTTCTAGAGCAGGTCCATTATGAGGATTGTTAATTGAATTGGATGTATCTGCCGGTATCACTTTAAGAATAATGCTATCTGTTCTTAACATTCCTGTTGTGGTTTCTATTTTAAAGCTTGGGATAGTAATTTGGCCATGTATTTTAGGTGTTAGTGTATATTGCCATGCAATAGAGCTAGTTTTTTTCCATTGAATGCTTTGAATACTCGAGAAAGTTTGTTTGCCAATGATATTAAAATTATCTTTTATTAAATTAATATCAGGTTCAGCTTTAGCGGTTGCATCAGTTAAAGTTAAGGTTAATATCACACTACTATTAGTATCAATCTGGATTTCACTTACTTCAGCTATAAATGATTTCGCGAAACAACATATAGGAAACAATATAAAAATAAACAGTAGATATTTAACTCTCATTGGTGTTTTCTCCAATACTCTTTTCGCTCAATAGCGAATTTCCTTTTCATGAATTCATGCAAATCACTACTTCTTTGAACTTCCTTTAATAGTCTGTTTTCATGATCACGTAGATTATCGCTCTCAGATTTAGATGAGTCCATTACTTTTTGTTGCTCATAATCTATGCCATCTTGGTTTTTATCGTCTTGTGATGATGGCGGTATAGATTTGTCCTCTATTTGATTTTCTTTATTTTGTTCAGGTTCTGACTTTTCTGTCTGTTCTTGGCTTTGATCCTGTTCTTGGTTTTGTTCTTGGCTTTGATTCTGTTCTTGGTTTTGTTCTTGGCTTTGATTCTGTTCTTGGTTTTGTTCTTGATTTTCATTCTGTTCTTGATTTTGATTCTGTTCTTGATTTTGATTCTGTTCTTGATTTTGATTCTGTTCCTGTTCCTGTTCCTGTTCCTGTTCCTGTTCCTGTTCCTGTTCCTGTTCCTGTTTTTCCTTCTGTTCTTGCTTTTGTTGTTCTTTTAAAAGTTTTTTGGCAATTTCCAGGTTATGTTTTGCGTTACTATGATTTGGAAATGTACTTAAGATATTATTATAGTTATCAATAGCTTGGGCATATTTATTCAATTGCATGTTAGTATTACCAAGGTTGTATATGGCGTCAAAAACAACAGCGTCTCTAGTTACATGGGAAAAATGAGTTGCAGCATTAATGAAGTCATTTGCTCTATAGGCTGCCACACCTTTCCTGTATTCATCAGTAAATAGTTGGTATGAATCTTGGTATTGTTCACGATCGTACATTTGTAGGGCGCGTTGTTCATTATTTTTGAATAGCTCTAAATTATCAGCTATGGATGGGCTAGGGTATGAATAAGTACAAATGAAAATAGTAAGTGATAGTAACAGCCTAGGATAAAATAAGCATAGCATGCATAGGGGTATTAAAAACCAATAGAAGGTATCTTGCCAGGATTCAAAACTATTTTCATTTATGGATTTATTTCCATGAAGAATATCTTGAGCAAGTCTTGTTATGCTTTTACCCAGATTATCTAAAATAAAATATTGTCCTCCAGTTTTTTGGGAAATATTTCTAAGAACCTCGGTATTAAGTTTTGATATTTCAATATCACCAGTATTAGTTTTATAAAGTTCACCTGCTACTTTATATGGAGCTCCTGAGGTGGTTCCTATAGCCATAGAATTTATTTTTATATCTTTATCTATATTATTTAATTCTTGATAGGCTTGAGGGGTGTCATCGAAATTGCCATCGCTTAATATAATAATGTTGCTTATAGTTCCACTACTATATTCTGCTAGCATGCTATGAGCCATTTTTAGTGCTGGTGCTAGTTTACAGGTATTAGAATCGACAAGATTAGAATCTAGAGTTGGTAGAATGTGATTAAGAGTTATTTTATCTGCAGTGATTGGAGTAATGATATGTGGTGTTTTTTCTATACCGATGATTCCAATTTCAAGAGTACTTGATTGATTTACAAAATCTATTGCTGCTTGTTTAGCTCTAGTTAATCTATTCGGAGTAATATCAGTAGCATTCATTGAGGCACACATATCTATCATGATGATGTTAGCCTGTTGTTTTGTATAAAACTTGGTTGTGCCCTTATACCACTTAGGATTAGCTAAGCAAACAATTGTTAGAGTAATCACTGTGGAGATTATTAATAATTGTTTCATGATATTTATAGCTTTAGTGCTAGAAAGTAAATGAGAGACTAGTTTAGGATCAATATACTTACCAATACTTGAATGACTAGTTTTGCTATATCTAAAGGCTATTAAAATAGTAACTGGTAAAAGTAACAATAACCAGAACCAATTATAATTTTGAAAATGAATTTCGGAAAAATTGAACATGAGTTTTACTTATTAAATTAAACATTATTAAAAACAAAAATAAACTTAAAGGCCAGTAATGCAGGGAGGTATAACTAACGAAGGTATCATTAAAAGCAGGAGATTTTTCTAATTCATTAATATGCTTATATATAGCTTCTAATTCTTTTAAAGTTTTCGCCCTTGCATATATGCCTTGAGTTATATTGGCTATTTCACTTAAGGTTTCTTCATCTATAGGCATTTGGCCCATAATAATTTGCCCTGAGTCTAAAGGAATTGGAACTAAACCATTTTTACCAATACCTATGGTATAGATACGTATAGAATTGTTTTTAGATATTCGTGCAGCCTGTATTGGCTTAATGGAACTAGCATTATCTACACCGTCAGTTAGTAAAATAATAATTTTATTCTTGCTAGTTGAGTTTTGTAAGGCCGAGGTACTAATGGCAATGGCATCGCCAATAGCTGTAGACTCTCCCGCCATGCCAATGCGCATATCAGTTAACATCTGTTCGATAGCTTTATGGTTAAAAGTAAGTGGTGAGTATAAGAATGCCTCCTCAGCAAATACGACCATGCCTATTCTATCCCCAGGCCTTTTAGTTACAAAATGATTAGCAAGCACACCGCGCACAGCTTCAAGACGATTGATGGTTTGTTTTTTATTTGAGTAATCTAGAGCAGACATTGAGCTGGATAAATCTACAGCCAGGATGATATCATACCCATCCTGCAAAATAGTAATGTTTTTATCGATAGTCACAGGCCTAGCTATTGCGATAACTAAAAGGGCCCATGGAAGAACAGACATAAAGGAGCGGGATGATCTGATAGTTGCTGGGAGATGGTTTTTATAATGTTTTGCTATTCGTTCAGTAAGGGAAAAGCGTAGCGTAGGGATGCTCCACTGCAGAGTTGAGGTAAACCTTGCAACAATAAGAGGTAGAGGTAATAGTAAAAAGGCATAAGGCCATAAAAATATAATATTACTCAGTTCTTTAACCATACTTTCAATGCATTTATCATTTGTAAAATTTCATTATTACTGTCCTTACATAAGTGTGGGCTATATGCTAGGTCTAGTAATAGCGTTTCATGTTGGCCCCAATTGTAGTTCTTGGGATCATGTTCGTTTAACCACTTAATCCAGTCTTGTCCTGTTAATGCTGCACAATCAGCCCGGCTATAGATACGAATATTTAATAATCTAATATATTTAGAGATAAAACTAATTTGTTCACTTGTTGGCTGTATGCTAATAGAGCATTCAAGTTCTTCAAGTTTATTATATATGGTATTGCGCCAACTTTTTTTAAAAATCATATATTTATTAGCTTTATAAGCAAGGTACCCAAGAATTAAAACTATACCTGCAATAACAAGCCACCATCCTGTAGCTAATGGCCACCATGATATTAAATCGATATCAGCAATATCTTTTAATTCTGTAAGGTGCTTATTTGTCATATCTTCGTAATTAATAGCATTTTATTTAATCCTGCTCAAGTATTTTTTAATACTCAAGATTACATCTTTGTTTGTAGTCAAACTAAGGCGGTTGATATTGCGGCTTCTGCATTTTTGCGTTAATTCTGAGTCTATTTTGAGCCATTCATTTTGATAATCTTGATTGAGGTTTTTTGATACACTTTTTATATGTAGATGCCCTTTTTTTTGTTGCAAATTAATACCTTGTAGCGATGGCAAATTAATATCTGCAGGGTCCTGAATATCAACAATATGGCAGCATGATTTTTGGCTAAGTAATAAAATATTTTTCAATACAGCATCATCAAAAGAATAAGTATCACTAATAAAAAAAATAATGTTGCTAGATTTTAATAAATGTATATTGTCACTGATTGATTGAGATAAAGTGATAGTGTCAGTTGTGTTATAGTCGATAGGTGTTGCAATAGTCTTTAGGAGTCTTAGAAAGTAGCCCTCTGCTTTTGTTGGTCCTTGCCAGGTAGAAGTATTGCTGTGTCCAAAAAGAAGTGCCGACACCCTGTTATCATTAGAAAGAGCACTAAAGCCCAGGTAAGAAAAAGCATGCGCTGCAATTATTGACCTAAATGTAGTTTGAGTGCCAAATTGCATTTGAACATTTAAGTCAATAACCAATGTTATAATATTATCTGATTGTGCTTGATAAATTTTTGAGTGAGGTTTATCTGTTCTGGCCGTAACTTTCCAGTCAATGTGACGGATATCATCACCATATTCATATGGTCTTACCTTGGCAAACTCCATACCTTGGCCAAATAAGTGTGATTGTGCTCCGCCATAGAAAATATTATTTGTATTTTTATTTTTTAAAGTACGCCTACTATGGCCTCTAAATTTCACTAAATCAGTAAAGCTTGCGAATAACATTGTGGAAGCTCGCTTAAGGGATAGCTACATGGGTTAGGATTTTGCTCACAATATCTTGCTTGCTTATACCACTAGCTTCTGCTTCAAAGCTAGGAATAATTCGGTGTCGTAATATGTTTGGGGCAATGACTTGAATGTTTGCTGGTGAAACATAGTCTTGACCTTGAAGCCAAGCATTGGCTTTTGCTGCTTTAACTAGGGCTAGAGTAGCTCTCGGGGATGCTCCAAACCTGAGTAAATCTTTTAGTTCATCTGTATATTGTTCTGGGTGTCTAGTGGCCTGAACTAGTGAAACAATATATTCTTTTAAACTTTCATCTATATAGATTTTATCAATTAGCTTTTGCGCTGATAATACCGTATCTGAAGTTAATAATGCCGGTACAATTGTAGTCACATTTTTTTCATGTAAATTTAGAATTTCTAATTCATCTTTTGACGATGGGTAGTCAACCCATATTTGCATAAGAAATCTATCTAGTTGTGCCTCAGGTAGCGGATAAGTTCCTTCTTGTTCTATGGGATTTTGTGTTGCAATAACCATGAATAACTCTTCAAGTTTGTAGGTGCTATTGCCAACAGTAACTTGTTTTTCTTCCATAGATTCTAGAAGAGCAGATTGTACCTTTGCTGGTGCTCGGTTAATTTCATCAGCCAAAACAATATTTTGAAATATAGGACCTTGGCGGAAAGAAAATTTTCCTTCCTGATGAATGAATATATCAGAACCGATTAAATCTGATGGCAACAAATCAGGGGTAAATTGGATTCGATGAAATTTGCTATGTATGCTGTTAGCCAATAACTTAGCAGCCGTAGTTTTAGCAAGGCCAGGAGCACCTTCAATAAGAGCGTGACCTTTGCATAATAAGCAAGTAAAAAGATTTTCAATAAGTTGGCGTTGGCCAATAACCCGTTTGCATATCTGGGTTATAGCTAAGTTGATTTGCTCATGTTCTTTCTCAAATAACATCAATGCCTCTCACACATAGTGATTTTCATGCCCATACTCTAGAGCAAACATGAAGAAACTGTCAAGGAGTCTATACAAAAAAAGTATCTTTACCTTATATGCTCGCCAGAAGCTTGCTTATCAGCATGGTATGATGATCTGACTAAAGGGCCACTAGCAACATTTTTAAAGCCTATAGATCTGGCATAATCACCCATCATATCAAAATCTTCTGGTGTCATATAACGTTTAACTGGTGCATGGTATCTGCTGGGCTGTAAATATTGCCCAATAGTTAACATCTCACAATTATGCTCATGTAGGTCTTGTATAACTTTCTTTAATTGCTCATTATTTTCTCCAAGGCCAACCATAAGTCCAGATTTGGTGGTTACTTCAGGAAACCTGGCTTTGAAGTTTTTAATTAAATCTAGTGACCATTGATAATCAGATCCTGGTCTTACTGATTTATATAAAGTTGGTACAGTTTCAACATTATGGTTGAATACATCTGGTAGGCCCTTTGCCAAGTTATCTAGGGCTTTATCCATGCGACCACGAAAATCTGGAACCAAGACCTCAATAGTAGTTTTTGGAGAAATTTCTCTAGTATTGTTAATACAGTTAGCAAAATGTTCTGCGCCACCGTCGCGCAAATCATCTCTGTCTACAGAGGTTATAACAACGTAGGATAGCTCCATGTTCTTTATTGCTTTTGCCAAATTAATTGGTTCTTCAGCATCTAGTGGATCTGGGCGGCCATGACCAACATCACAAAAAGTACAGCGACGAGTACATTTGTCTCCCATAATCATAAATGTAGCAGTGCCTTTGCTAAAACATTCATTTAAGTTAGGACAGGAAGCCTCTTCACAGACAGTAAATAGACGACTTTCGCGTAATTTAGCTTTCAGCTTAGCTACTTTAGCCGAGCCTGTAGCTTTTATTCTGATCCAATCTGGTTTTTTTAAAAATGTAGTAGTTGTAGCAATTTTAATTGGGATTTTTGCAGTTTTTTCCCTGCCTTTTTGCTTTATCGTTGGGTTATATTCAGTCATATACAACTGCCTTTTCATTTAGCTACACGTTATGGATAAATCATATCTTTATTTGTAGCATATTGTAAATGTTTTTGAATTAGCTTTAATATTTCCGCATTTATTTTATTGTCTTCTAAGTTTGGCAAGTATGTTTTAAGTTGGGTGACCGTAAGTCCATCATAGCCACATGGATTAATAAATTGGTATGGGGTTAGATCCATGTCTATATTTAAGCTTAAGCCATGATAACAGCATCCTTTACGTACCCTAATACCAAGAGAGCAAATTTTTTCATCGTTTATATACACCCCAGGGGCTTTATTTTTTCTGTGTGCAGTTATCTCATAATTAGCAAGAAGATCAATAATGATTTGCTCAAATTTAGAAACTAAATCTCGAATAGTAAAAGATTTTCGGCGTATATCGAGCAAAAAATAAATAATCAACTGGCCGGGGCCGTGATAAGTAACTTGCCCACCGCGATCAGATTGGATGATTGCAATGTTGGAAGGTTTTAAAATATGTTTACTTTTACCTGCTTGCCCTTGAGTAAAGATCTGAGGGTGCTCAAGGAACCATATTTCATCGGTAGTGTCATCATTGCGAGTTTTGGTGAACAGTTGCATTTTTTCAAGAATTTCACGATAGTCTCTTATTCCTAAATGCCTTATGATACATGTGTTTTTCAACGTTATAATGCCATTAGCACGTCAGGATGTTTTGTTATTTCTCTATAAATATTATCTAACTGTTCCTTATTTTTTGCCTGAAAACTTACTGTAATAGATATGAATTTGTTATTTTTACTCTCTTTAGTTGAAAGTGATCCTTCTTTTAAGTTGTCAACGTATCTGGTAAGTATTGGTAGAACAATAGTTTCAAGATTTGATTCTGCTTTACCAAAAACTTTCAAATTAAACTCACAAGGAAATTTTAGTAATTGAGTCATGATGTCATCTTGGCAGTTAAATTTTTGAAAGTTATTGACAATTTATCTTTCATTCTAGAAAGAAAACCACCCTTTTCAATTTCTTGTAATGATATCAACGGTACTTTAGCAATAATTTTATCTTGTAATTTTACTGTGAAAGTCCCGACAATATCCCCTTGACTAATAGGAGCTTTGATAACTTCATCCGTTTGGATAGAGGCTTGTAATTTATCATGTTTGCCCTGAGGTATAGTTACATATAAATCATTTTCTAGGCCAACAGGCATTTCTTTACCTTTGCCAAACCAAACGTTAACTGATTGAAATTTATCTTTAGCTGGGAAAATTTGAAAGGTATCGTAGAATCTAAAGCCCCAATTTAATAATTTGTTGGCTTCTTCTGTACGAGCTTGGTCGTTTTTTGTGCCCAATAATATAGCTATCAAGCGCATATTGTCGCGTTTGGCTGAGGCAACAAAACAATAGCCTGCGGCATCGGTATGGCCAGTTTTAATCCCGTCTACATATTTATTCTTCCATAGTAGTCTATTTCTATTATATTGATTTATATTATTGTATTTATAGCTTTTTTGTGAATATATTTCATAGGATTCTGGGAATTCTTTTATAATAGCTTTAGATAGCTTAACAAGGTCGTTAGCACTGGTGTAATGTTCTGGGTGGGGAAGTCCAGTGGAGTTTATAAAATTAGACTTAGTCATAGCAAGACGTTTGGCATAAACATTCATAAGATCAGCAAAAGAACTTTCGCTACCAGCAATGTGCTCTGCAATAGCTACTGAGCCATCGTTGGCAGATGAAATAATTATGCCCTTTATTATTTCTCTTACAGTTGCTTTGGTATTAACTTCTAAAAACATTCTGGAACCTTCAACTTTCCAGGCTTTTTTACTGACATGGACTTTATCGTCAGGTGATAATCTTCCGCTAGCAATTTCTTTATCGATCACATATATTGTCATCATTTTAGTTAGGCTGGCTGGAGCAATACTTTCATCATTGTCATTACCAGCTAAAATTTTATCGCTATATGCATCAACAAGGACATAAGCGTTTGCATTTATTGTTGGGGGGGATATTTTTATAGTTGGTGGCTCTAGAGTATCAGCTAATGCCTGTTGGCTAAATATAAGGAAAAGAGCAATGGCATGTAATCTAAAATTGTGTAAGTCAAATTTCATCATTAATATTCCAAGGTTATTGTTCGCTAGAGTTTCATATCAAATGATACAGCCTTATTTACAAGAACTAAATATATTTGGTAATAATAATTTTATTTTCTGACTAATGATCTAGCTAGTTATAATTCCTGGCTCGATATTATTCTCTATTAAGGTGTTTTGTATAGTTTGGATCCTAGTGTTACTAGGTAAAGGGCCTAGTTGAACTTTATGAATACTATTATGAGGAATAATTCTTACTTGTGTGCTAGTAATAAGTCTAACTTTTTCGGCAAGAGCTTTGGCATTATCAATGTTACTAAAGGCGCCAACTTGGATGTATGATGGCGCTGTTATCCTTTGTTGAGCCACTTTTGGTTGCTCTGTTGGGCTGATTGCTACATCATTGTTAGTCAATTGAAGAGTTCTTCTGTCAATAGCGGAAATTTCAACTTTTGCCGTACCTTTTGAGATAACTCCTAATTTATGAGCTGCGGCGTAAGATAGATCAATAATTCGGTGATCACCATGGAATGGGCCCCTATCATTAACCCTTACTATAGTTGTGCGGCCATTTTCAATATTTTTCACTTCTACATATGAAGGTAATGGTAGTGTTTTATGTGCAGCACTCATGGCATACATATCATAGGTTTCACCATTTGAAGTCTTAAAGCCATGGAATTTTTTACCATACCAGGATGCTGTGCCATGTTGTGTAAAGTCTTTATTATTATCTAAAACTTGGTAAGTTTTATTTTTCACTGAGTATGAGCGAGGATTACCATACTTGCTTTTCACCTCATAGCGGGGCACGGCATCTTTTACGTTGTTAAGACGTCCATAATCTGTTTGAGGAGCACTATCATTCGCATGCTTATAGGAGTGATTGTGGCCAAGATATTCTCGTTGGGAAACTTTAGCTGTTTGGCAGGCGCTTAGAAACACAATTACAAGAGATAGAATGAATCTTTTAATAATCATTATTTGTTACCAAGTACCTGCCTATATATAGATTCTAGACTAGGAATCGAGTTTATTAAATTCTGCCTTAATAGCTCCGGCAAGTTGATAAACTGCCAGGGCATAATTTGAGCTGTGATTATATCTGGTTATAACGTAAAAATTGTTTTGCGCTAAGTATAAATCATTGTTTTGACCATTGGTAAACTCTATTAATGCAAATGTATCCTTGCTACTTAGTGACTTAGTTTGAGGGAATACATTGTATTGGGCTAGAGCTTTTAAGTTATATTCAGGTTTTGGCTTGTGGTGAGGAGCCTTTATATCTTGGTATTTATTCGAGGTGCTATAAGCTTTATGTATGACTTCCTGGTTGTCTTTCCATCCAAATTCCCGTAAATAATTACCAACACTAGCTATAGCGTGAGCTTTATTATTAATAAGGTCTACAGAACCTTTGTTTTCAAAATTTCTTGCATAGGCTCGATAGCTAGATGGCATAAACTGAGCAATACCAATGGCGCCAGCATATGATCCTTCAAGATTGAGTGTATCTAAATTATTTTCTTTACTTAAAAGTAGGAATGCTTCAAGTTCACTACGGAAAAATTTTGCACGCCTAGGATAGTCAAAAGCTAATGTTGCAAGGGCTTGTACGACTGGGTATCCACCTTTCATTTCACCATAAAAAGTTTCTACTCCAATGATGGATACGATAATATCTGCAGGGACATGATACTTAGCTTCGGCTTTTTCTAGGAGTTTTAGATTTTCTTTCCAAAATTTAGCGCCAGCTTTAATTCTTTTATCTGATATGAAAATTTTTCTATATCTATCCCAGGTGAGACCCTCAGCAGGCTTACTTATCTTGTTAATAATTTCTTGTGATGATGATACTTGGCTGAAAATTTTAGTAAGCTCTGTTTTGCTATAATGATGTTTTTTTTCCATGTAGCTAATGAAGTCATTAACATCTTCGCGTTTGTGAAAATCAGAATCAGCTAGAATTTTTGCATATGGTGTTAGTATCATGGCAGTTAATAAAATATACTTACAAACTTTTCCCATCAATAAACCTCCGGTGTTTCCATATAGACATGAGCATCCCAAAACCTATCATCATTGTTAACATTGATGTGCCTCCATAGCTTATTAAAGGCAGTGGCACACCAACAACAGGTAGTAGGCCATTTACCATTGCCATGTTAACAAACAAGCAAATAAAAAACATCATTATTATTCCTGCAGCCCAAAGTCTACAAAAAGTATCCTTTCCTTGCAGAGCTATGTATAAACCTCGAATTATAATTAATAAGTAGAGAGAAACTAATATTGCAATACCTATGAGTCCAAATTCTTCACCAAATACCGCGAAGATAAAGTCAGTAGATCGTTCAGGAAGGTATTCAAGTTGTGACTGTGAGCCTTGTAACCAACCTCGTCCATATAATCCGCCTGAGCCAAGAGCAATTTTAGATTGAATAATATGATAGCCGGTACCCAATGGGTCTCTTTCTGGGTTTATTAGCGTTAGGATCCGATCTCGTTGATAGTCATGGAGCACAAACCACATGAGAGGGCAGCTTAAAATACCAGAAATAGTCATAAACATTAGTAGTTTATAGGAAATGCCAGCAAAGAAAATCACCATGAATCCCGAGCTTGCAATAAGAATAGCTGTACCTAAATCTGGTTGTAAAGCGATCATGATTGCAGGAATGAAAACTATGGATAAGGATAAAAAAATATCTTTTAATTTTGGAGGCAGAGCACGATTATGAAAGAAGTATGCTATGCACAAAGGAACTATTAATTTCATACATTCAGATGGTTGAAATTTAATTATGCCTAGATCTAACCATCGCTGGGCTCCTTTACTTGTATTACCAAAAACTAAAACTAAGGCAAGTAGTGAAACCCCTATAATATAAAATATTACTGACCATTGCATCCAAAATCTAGGAGGTATTTGTGCCACAATAATCATAGCAAAAAAAGAGATAATAAAATGAATGCAGTGCTTAATTAATAAGTGCATATCAGACTTTGCACTATATACTACCAACATACTTAGAGTAAATAAGGAAAATATTCCTATAAGCATAATATAATCTAATTGGAACGATCTAAAGAATTTTCGGAGTGGGAAGTGAAATGAATTAGAGTTGATGTTACTAAAATGATTATTCATTTAAATCAACCTTATTTAGGTAATTATTAATAACTGAAGCAGCAAATTTAGCACTACCTCTATCGTGTTCTAGGATAACAGCAACAGCAATTTTGGGATTTTCAGCCGGAGCAAAAGCAATAAACCAGCTATGATCGCGAAGTTTTATAGGAATTTTATCATAAGCAATACGTTTAGTTATTGTGTGAACTTGAGATGTTCCGGTTTTACCTGCAGTAGGGTACTTCATAAGTCTATTAATTTTATATGCAGTACCTTTTTTATGGGTGATAACTTCTTGCATAGAGTCTACGACTAACTTCCAATGCTTAGAATTTGGGAAAATTGCTAACTGTTTAATAGCACCAGATTGTTCATAGCTAGGAAATAGGCTTAGCGCAGTTTGTTCGCCTCGATTAGCAATAATACTTGTCATATATGCTGCTTGTAATGGGCTCATGAGAGTATAACCTTGGCCAATACCAGTATTTAGGGTTTCACCTGGATACCAGGGCTCTTTAATATTTTCTGCCTTCCACTCTTTTGATGGGGCTATACCTTCAGATGTATTAGTAAGACCGATATCTAGACTTTTTCCTAAACCGAAAGCATCAAAGCATTTATGTATTTCATCAATTTCTAAAATTCTGGAGAGATGATAGAAGAAAGTAGTACAACTTTCTCTAATAGCTTTGTTTACATTAACCCAGCCATGGCCATCACGTTTCCAATCTCTAAAAACCTTGCTTTCTTCCGCTATTTTGTAATAGCCTGGGTCGAAAATCATGGTGCTTGGAGTAATGTATCCTTTTTCAAGGGCCCATAGTGATAATATCGGTTTAATAGTTGATCCTGGTGGATACTGTCCTGTAACAGCTCTATTAAACAAAGGTTTGTTTGGGTTCTTGAAAATTTTTTCAATTTTTTCATCATTACGTTCATGGACAAAAATATTTGGGTCAAAAGATGGCGAGCTAGCTAAAGCTAATATTTCTCCACTACTAGGTTCGACTGCAACAACAGCCCCAATACTATTTTTCATGCTGTCAATAATATGTTTTTGTAATTCAATATCAATTGTAAGGTGCATATTATCACCAGGGGTTGGTAGCGTTTGTTGTAAGGTCCTAATACTTCGTCCTTTAGCATCAGTTTCTATATGCTCATAACCAACCTCACCACGTAATTTATCTTCTAGTGAGTGCTCTAAACCAGTTTTACCAATAAAATTTGTACCTCTAAATGTTCCAGGCTTATATTTTTTGAGTTCGTTATCAGTTATTTGGCCTATGTAGCCAACAATATGTGCTGAATAAAGTCCATACGGGTAATATCGATTAAGGTTGGCAACAACTTCTGCTTCAGGAAAGTCATATTTAATATTTGCAAATTTAGCAACTTCTGTTTCGGTTAAATTTTGTCGTAAAGCAACAGCTTCGTAGCGGCTTTTATATTTGCCCTGTTTTTTGAAGCTTTTTATATCTTCCGCATCTATTGTGATTATTTTGCTTAATTCCGCAATAGAATCATCGATATTTATGGTTTTAGAGCGGTTTACTTCTAAGCTGTGACTGGGTATATTTTCGGCTAAAACTTTATGGTTTCGATCATATATCATTCCACGGACACTAGGAATTGGGGCAATTCTGACCTGATTGTTTTTAGCTAAGTAAGAGAATTTGTTGTGTTGGATAACCTGTAGGTATATTAATCTAGAAAACAAAATTAAAAAGGCAAGACTAATCATTAGCAGCACAGAGACCGTCCTATTAAGGAATATCTGCCGATCTTTAAAATGATCCTTCAATGCTGCTTGTTTACCCATGTCAACATAATAACTAATACATATTAGCTTGCCAAGGTAATATGTATTAGTTTCTGTGGTAAGGGTGGTTGTTAGCTAATGACCAAAGTCTATATAGTTGCTCCGTAACCATTAACTTCACAACCTGGTGAGGTAATGTTAGATTACTTAGTGACCATGTTAAATTTGATTTTTCTAGACAACTTTTAGCTATACCGTCAGCACCACCAATAATTACAGCAAATTTATTATAATTCATAGCAAGTTTTTCAATTTGTTTGAAAAGTTCTAGAGTTGTGAATGGTGTGCCGCGTTCATCTAAACATATGATAGCCGATCCTTTAGGGATAGCTTCCAGGGTAAGTATTCCTTCTTGCTCGATTAGGCTAGCTTTTATATTTTTATTTTTTTTGGTACTAGAAAGGTTGATGAAATTTAGTTGCCAAGGATATCTAAATCTATTTTGGTATTCTTGAATGCCGGTAACAAGCCATTTGGGAGGCTTGTTACCAATAGAAACTATATTAAATTCCATATATTAGGCTATAGCGGTTATCGCTGGCGTGTCGCCACCCCAAAATCTATCAATTTGATAATAATCTCTAGTTTGCTCAGTCATTACATGAACAACAACATCACCAAGATCAATTAAGACCCACTCTCTATCTTCAGAGATACCTAAAGGTTTTGTTTTATGTTGTTTAGCCTGGCTGACCACATTTTTTGCAATTGCTTTTAAGTGTACACTAGAGTTTCCAGTAGCAATAATCATGTTATCAGTGACACTGGTCATACTAGATACATCTAAATTACTAATGTTTAGAGCTTTAAGCTCCTCTAAGGCATTTATAACTGTAATTTCTAATGTCATATAGTGTTTTCCTCATGTGGCATCGTCGTAAACCCTTGCATGGTTTGACAACCAGCTAAATAAAGACACAGGGATAGCATCATACCCCAACTATCACCAAATGTTAAACCTTTTATTACTTTCTCTATCCGTGCACATAATTGTAATAAGTTATTTAAATCTAGTGTAGTTAAACTTTTTAATTGCATTTTGCGTGTATCTGCAATTTTGTTGAAGGTAAAAGAAGGTGCTTTACCATAGATGGTAAAATTATAAAGAGCTCTAATTTCTTTCGTAATTGCCATAAGAACAAGGTAGTCGGAAGTGTTGTTTTTTTGCAGGGTATCTACTATTGTCATGCATGCTTGTTTATTCCCTGATAATGCTACATTAATGAGGGAGAAAGCATTGCATCTAGAGTCATCAAATATAATTTGCTCAACTTCAGATAAATTAATTTCACCTTTACTTTTAATTGCTGCAATATTAGTAAGGCACATCTGTATCCCTAAAGGATTAGCGTAATTACTAATTGATAAATATTCACAAAGTTCATTATCGATGTTATAACCTGCGTGCTTAAATAGTTCTTTAGTCCAGTTTTTAAAATCAAAAACGTTAATATCAAAACACTGAATAGCTAGATGTGATTTAACAATATTGTTAAACCATGGATATTTTGCAAGAGCGGCATTTGATTTATTATAAGTGAAAAGAAGAAAGTTGGTAAGATTATCAAGATTAGATATTTCGTTTAGGGCCGAGATAGCCTTTTTATTCAGGGTCAGGGAGTCTAGGTTAATTTCAAGTAATTTATTATCAGAGAATAAATCTGTAGCTGTAACTTCGTTAATTAGGCTATCCCAATCTACAAAATTTGTAGAGCTGACCATCTTACTATAAGTATAGTCATTAATGTCGGTATATACCTTTTTTGCGTAGGTGGCCCACCATACACTTGTACCATACACTAAACACATTTTTGCGGACAGGTTTTGGTTTCTTAATTTGTTTGCACTAATTTTCATTTAATTTATTACGTTCATTATCTTTATTGCCTTTATTGCCTTTATTGCCTTTATTGCCTTTATTGCCTTTATTGCCTTTAATATTTTTTTTATTCATAGATTTTGCAAAGATATTTATAATTTGGTTAGCAGCTTTTTTTCTAAGATCATCTTTGGCGATATTTTTTTCTTGGTTTTGTATGACAGGGTTATTGGGGGTAATACTTATTTGAGAACTTGTTGTCGCTGTGGTGGCAATAATAACTTTGCCTTCCATATTAATAATTTCAATCGGGATGCTTATAATGATACGTATTCGCTCAGGAAGGTTGGATTGAGAATATGCTAAAACTTGTTCATTAAACGAATGGCTATGTATTCTCAGGGTGTAAAGGTTGATATTTTCAGGAGATGTATTATAAACTTTAATATGTTTCAGTTTTAATAAATACTCTAGTCTTTGCTCAAGAATATTGTCTCTTCCTTGTATATCAAGGAGGATATTTTTTACATTTGCAGGCAAATCTATATTGCCTCGCAAATGGAAACCACAACCAATAAAAGTTAATAAACATAATAAAAATAGTTTCTTAGGAATGCAGTGTGTCATTATATTGCTACCACGTTAATTAATTTATTAGGAACAAAAATCACTTTTTTGATGGTTTTACCATCTATATGCTTTTTGACATTATCATTATGAAGAGCTTTTTCTCTTGCTTCTTGTTCATTAATGTTGATAGTGACATCAATGTTACCACGAGTTTTTCCGTTTACTTGAAGAACCAACGTTACTTCATCTTTTTTGATTAGCTCAGGGTTTGCTTTTGGCCAGCTAGACTCACTGAGATTGTTAGTATTTCCTAATTCTTCCCATAGCATAAAGCAAATATGCGGAATAATAGGGTTTAGTAAGCAAACAACGGTATTAATAGCCTCATGTGCAAAAAATTGTTCTTCACTAGATTTGGCTGTGAATTTATTAATTTCATTGATAAGTTCCATTACCGCAGCTATAGCCGTGTTGAATGTGTGTCTGCGAGACATGTCATCAGTTACTTTAGCAATAGTTGCATGGGTTTTTTGTTGGAGGTTTTTACAGACTTTATTGGGTACATTTGGTTGTTGCATGTTTGTTGTGAAATATTCATTGGCAACATGCTTGCTTACCATTGTCCATAATCTTCGTAAAAATCTATAGGCACCTTCAACACCAGTATCAGACCATTCTAGAGATTGTTCTGGAGGTGATGTGAACATAATAAATAGTCTGACGGTATCTGCGCCATAGGTTTTAATTAGTTCTTGGGGATCAACAGTATTGCCTTTTGATTTTGACATTTTGGTGCCATCTTTTAGTACCATACCTTGAGTGAGTAATTTTTTAAAAGGCTCGTCGCTATCAAGTAAGCCTAAGTCGCGCATGGCTTTATGGAAAAAACGTGCATAGAGTAGATGTAAAATTGCATGTTCAACACCACCAATGTATTGGTCTACAGGGGCCCAATATTTAGCTCTTTCATCTAGCATAGAATCTTTAGCATCAGGACAAGCAAAGCGAGCATAGTACCAGGAAGATTCGAAAAATGTATCAAAGGTGTCGGTTTCACGACGTGCATCATTGCCACATTTAGGACATTTAGTTTCATAGAATTCTGGCATTTTAGTTAATAATGAACCTGGCTCATCGGACCAATTTATATTTTCTGGTAAAAGTACTGGCAATGATTCTTCTGGAGCGGGGACATTGCCACAAGAAGTACAATTAATCATTGGTATTGGAGTCCCCCAATAACGCTGCCTTGATACTCCCCAGTCACGTAGACGGTAGTTAATAGTGCTATGGCCTAGATTTTGGCTTTTGAGAAAACCTGTTATTTGAGAAAAAGC
>Ga0066606_10000140_pt1 | contig 42733 bp, 38 predicted proteins | sample SaaInlV_DNA_100m_FD_60386 | JGI IMG/M metagenome (GOLD analysis project Ga0066606, IMG submission 60386) | Marine microbial communities from expanding oxygen minimum zones in the Saanich Inlet - SI075_LV_DNA_100m | ecosystem: Environmental > Aquatic > Marine > Unclassified | place: British... | reverse complement strand
TTTAGGCCATCCGCATGATTTTAGACCAGCACCTAATACTTCATTAAACATGAATTTTGTTTTATGCTCATATCTTTCGTGTGCAGCAGCAAAATCATCACCCGATTGAAAGCTACTAGATTCAAATGATGATCTCTTTACATCATCAGAATGTGCCGCATTACAAAGCTCGAATAAAAATGAGTCAAATATTTCATTCATTTCCCGACCACCCAAGCCAAGATTAATTTCTAATCTAGGTGCATGATCCTTCTGGGTAACAAACTGTGCACATGGAGGCAAGGGAGAATCAATCAATTCCACGTATAATCCTGGGTTTGATAGTTCAGCTTTTGCTATCAGATCTGCCATTTGTGGATTTTTCTTAACCAAATTATTTAGGTATCGTTCAATTTTATTGATTTCTTTTTGCTGAATCACTGATGATCTGAATTCTATCATGATGACTTTGCCTTTTATTGTTCTTATAATTTTAGCTAACATAATATGTGATTATTTGAACATCAACATTTTAAGTTAAATATTCTTATTTATAAATATCTTGATAATCAAGGCGTATTTACCAGGGTATTCATCAACATTTGAATAATATCGATGCCATTTCTATTTGAAAATTTATGGCGTAACCCCCCTGAATTTATCCATAGGAAGTGTCAGGGATACAAACTCTCTTGATGCCAACAATCTGCTTTCAGTGTGTATCTCTCGCGCGAGTGCAATCTTGCATCACCTTGGTGCCAAAATTCATATACACTAGGTGTTAATTTATACCCACCCCAATAGTTTGGCCTTGGAATATCTGTCTCTTGAGCAAATTTCGCTTTACCCTCTTCAATTTCTGCACTCAAGCTACTACTTTCAGGGATCATACTACTTTGTTTTGAGACCCAGGCACCAATTTTACTAGTCCTGTCACGCTGAGCATAATAGTTATTAGAAATATCTTCTGTAGTTTTGCAAACGGTACCTTCTATACGCAGTTGCATACCTAATGTTGGCCAATAAAATACTACTGCTGCTGAGCTATTTGTTGCTAACTCCTCGGCTTTACGACTCGTATAGTTGCTAAAGAAGGTTAATCCAGATTCATCATATAATTTAAGAAGTACATAGCGAACACTGGGTTGCTGTAAGTCATTTACTGTAGCCAATGCCATATTATTCCAAGTATCTGGCAACTCTTGCTTTGCCTTTGATATTATCTCCATAAATCTATCAAATGGTTTGCTCATAACTTAGACAGCTCCATTCGGATGTGCTCAGACAAGGACTCAACAAATAATGGTTGCTCATTAAGGCAGGGAATTAGGTTCAAGTTGTCACCACCATGTTCTTTCCAAAGCATACTGGCTTGCATGCCAATTTCTTCTATAGTCTCCAAGCAATCAACAACAAATGAAGGGCAACACACCGAGATGTTTTTCATTCCTTTTGCTGCCAACTCTGTTAATACATCAACTGTTACAGGTTTGATCCATTTGGCTTTACCTAGCTTTGATTGAAATGCAACCGTATATTCACTTTCACTTAGTCCAAGTTGACTAGCAATAGCTCTACTAGTAGCAAAACACTGTGCTCTATAGCATTGCGAGTTAACAAAGCTCGGGCATGGTGAACTTTTAAAACACTCACTTTTTCGACAACCAAAATTACTATCTGCTAACTGTTGTACTGGTAAAGAATGATAACTCATTACTAAATGTTCACGCTGCTGATAACCAACACTACTTCTAATGCTCTGAGCCCAAGCTTTAATAAATAAATCATTGTTGTAAAAAGGTGGTAAACAATTAACTTTATGTTCTATATTTATTTTTGCGTAAACTTTATCAACCTCAGCAACTATGCTTCCGGTTGTAGCTCTAGCATATTGAGGAAATAATGGTAATACCAGTATATTACGACACCCCTGTGCAATTAAATCACTATAACAATCATCAATGCTTTTTCCTGAATAACGCATAGCTAAGGATACATTAAGATTAGGAAATTTCATGGATATTTTGCTAGTTAATGCCTCACTATGCACTAATAATGGAGAGCCTTTCTCAGTCCATATTTTAGTGTATGCCTCTAAACTTTTTTTAGCTCGAAATGGAATTATTAATTTTTTTACTAAGAAATTTCGTACCATCTCTGGTAAATTGACAACATATGGATCCATTAGGAATTCATTTAAATATTTTTTTATTGAATCTATATCTAAATTATCTGGTGTACCAAGATTAACTAGAATTAATCCAACATTATTTTTTTTACCTATACTTGGAGTTCCCCAAAAAACTCTACTCTGTTCTTCATAGAGTTTTACTGCTGAGCTTGTTTCCATTATCCTGCCTTATTCGAATGCATCTAATCCCGTAATATGTCTACCTATAATAAGTTGATGAATATTATCCGTTCCTTCATAGGTAAACACAGATTCTAAATTCTGCATATGCCTAATTACTGGATATTCAAGGCTAATTCCATTTGCCCCCAATAAATTTCTACATGATCGAGCAATATTTAATGCTTCTAAGCAAGCATTTTGCTTTGCCAATGATACCATGACATGATTTAATTTGTTTTCTTCTTTTAATTTTCCAATATGCAGATTAAGTAATTTAGCTTTTATAATCTCTTTAAACATTCCCGCCAAAGAGCTTTGTACTAATTGCTTACTTGCTAATGGTTTACCAAACTGCACACGCTCTTTACAATAGTTAAGAGCACTTTCATAGCATGCTTCCGCTGCACCGATAGCACCCCATGCGATACCATACCGTGCTTGAGTAAGACAACTTAGTGCACATACTAGTCCACGCTCACTATTCGGCAATAGATTTGCATCTGGTACAAAACATTCATCAAAGTTTAACCCACCGGTTACTGATGCTCGTAGTGACATTTTTTGTTTAATCTCAAAACTTGAAAAACCTTTAAATTCCTTCTCTACTAAAAATCCACGGATCCCGACGTCAGTTTTAGCCCAGACAATAGCAACATCTGCTGTAGTTGCATTAGTGATCCACAATTTAGAACCATTTAATTTCCAACCACCATCTACTTTTTTAGCATATGTATTCATACTAGACGGATCTGATCCAGAATTTGGTTCGGTTAAACCAAAGCAGCCAATTATTTTAGCTTGTGCCATTTCGGGTAGGAATCTTAAGCGTTGTTCTTCGCTACCAAAACTATAAATAGGATACATACAAAGTGAGCTTTGTACTGATACAAAGCTTCTAATAGCACTATCTCCTTTTTCAAGCTCCTGACAAGCTAATCCATATGCTATAGCTGAGGCACCAATACCACCATATTTTTCTGGCAAACTCATACCAAACACACCTAAGCTAGCAAGCTGTGGGGTGAGTTCATCCGGGAAAACACCTTCTTCAAACGCATCACCAATGATAGGCAACACCTTATCATTTACAAATTTTTGAATAGAGTTTCTAATTAAGATCTCTTCTTCTTTAAAATGTTCATCTAAAAATAATATATTTTCCAAAGCATTATCCTTGTTCTAGCATATCTAGCAATGTAGTAACTATATCCTTGGTGCTGGGCATAATGTATTCCCAAGCTTTGCCAAGGGGAACAAAACAATCTTCTGCGGTTAAGCGTCGAGTGTTTTTAAAGCTAATGTTATTTTCCAACATCGCGGTAATTAATGTTTCACTAACTGATTTTGTCTGTCTTGATTCATCAACTATTAATATTGGTTTATTAGCTTTCAGAGCAGCAAATAAAGATGTTAATGGCAATGGGTTTAGCCATCGTAAATTAATTATATTAACTGAAATGTCATGTTCATTTGCTAATATAACCTTTGCTTGTCGTGATAAGTAATGTCCATTTCCATAGGTTATAATATTAATATCTGTCCCTGAATCAACAGATACTTCCATATTAGATACAGTATCAACATTTGGGTATTGCTCTAAAAATATTTTATCATTAGCTTTAGATAAATCCTTCGTATGATACAGTGCAATGGGCTCTAAATAGACAATTATACGATGCTCACTATATGCTAGCTCTAAACATTTACGAAACATTGTGACCGCATCACTTGGGGTTGAAGGGCAAGCAATAATAATTCCAGGTATATCACAAAGTGGTGCAATACTATTATCGTTATGAAAGTGTCCCCCAAACCCTTTTTGATAAGCTAAACCTGGTACCCTAATAATCATCGGATTAGTATATTGGCTATTGGAAAAAAATGATTGTGTTGCGGCTTCACCACGCAACTGATCAATAGCATTAAATATATAAGCTAGAAACTGGATCTCACATACAGGTAAAATACCATTTAATGACATTCCCAACGCACTGCCTAATATAGTCTGCTCGTCTAACAACGTATCAAAAACTCGGTGCCGGCCATACTTCTCTTGCAGGTTAGCCGTCACTCTGTAAACTCCACCTTTTTTGCCTACATCTTCTCCAAATATCACCATCTCAGTACAACGCTCTAAAGATTCAGCCAATACTTTATTTATTGCCAATGCCAAAGTTAATTGTTTTGGAGATACGTCTTTGTTAACAGAGCTTAAAAATCTTTTTTCATAGGAAAATGGCACTATAGCGCGCATAATTTCTTTCTTACTATTAAGTTTTGGCTCTTTTATAATTTCCTTACTTAGATTTTGAATATTTGATTTAGTCTTCGTATATAAATTAAGGATTTCATCACAACTTAGTATTTTTTCATTCTCTAGCAAAAATGACGAATACAATAATGGATCTTCGGCCTCCATCGCAGCAATATCATTCTCTTCGCGATAATGTTGTTCGACATCTGATCCAGCATGGCCAAATAATCGTATAGTTTTAATTCGTAAGAATGCTGGAGCTCTATTGGTAAGGATATAATCTTTGGCTTCTAAAGTTACTTTAATAGTATCAAAAATATTTAAGCCATCACATTCAAAATATCTAAATCCATGCCGATTTTGCATACTACTCTTAATCCAAGTAGGCTCAGTTGGAACAGAAATCGCCATCCCATTATCTTCACAAATATATAGTAGTGGCACTGGAATACCTTGCTGACTTAGCCATGAACTTGCATTCAAACTTCCCTGTATTGTTGAATGATTAAAAGATCCATCACCAAAACTACATACTACAAATTCTATATCTAGATTAAGAGAAAGTTTCTTTGCTAAACCTATACTATATGCACACCCCAAAGCTCTCGGGCTATGTGAGGCGATAGTGCTAGTTTGCGGAGGAACATGTAAAGATTTATCTCCAAGAACCTTATGACGACCTGATGATATTGGATCTTGAGATGATGCGGTAAGTGCTCGAAGATGATTAATAACCATTGTATCATCATGTTTTATTTTAGATCTTTGTAGCATAAAAGCTAAATCACGATAATGCAGAAAAGCCATATTTTTAAGGCCAAGAGCATATGCTACAGCAGCCATACCTTCGTGACCACTACTACCTATTGTATAAAACCCTTGATTATTTTGCTTAAGCTCTCTTGCAACTAAATCTAAAACTCTAGTTTCAATTTGCGAACTAAATATATCTATTATATCTGAGCTTAATAATCCAAGTGTACTATTTCTAGTGTTGGTTTTTGGTATTGGTAAAGATTTAGTGCCAATTCGTTCCAAAAAACTATCTTCTACTAATTGGGTTCTATCAATTATAGTACTCATAGTATTAGGCCATTTCTGTTTTCAACTCACCAATAGTAGCATTATAGTCATTTGAATTAAAAATATGAGAACCAACTACAAATGTGTCTGCTCCAGCGGTAAATATTTCTTTGATGTTTTTATTATTTATACCACCATCCACTTGCAAACGAATGTCTTTTCCGCTGCTATCAATCATATCTCTAGCTTGTGCTACTTTCCCTAAAACATTATTGATGAATTTTTGCCCACCAAAACCAGGGTTAACACTCATCAACAAAATTAAATCAATTTTATCTAGTATATATTCTAACCCTTCGATTGGCATTGCAGGATTAAAAGCAATACCACACTTACAGCCAGCAGATTTTATAGTCTCAATAACTCTATCTACATGATGTGTAGTGTCAGGATGAAAAGTTATATAATCAGCACCAGCTTGGACAAAATCTTCAATGTGTGGCTCTACAGGCGTCACCATTAGATGTACATCAATTGGTGCACTGATCCCAAAATCACGCAACGATTTACATACTAAACTACCAACAGTTAGATTTGGAACATAATGATGATCCATAACATCAAAATGGATCCAGTTTACTCCTGCATCCAAAGCTAAATTAACGTCATCACCAAGTCTTGCAAAATTAGCGGATAGAATTGATCCGGCAATTATAGGCTGCTGTCTCATTAAAATACTCTTCCATAAAACCGTCCAACAAATATAGCCGATTATTTAGCAAAGAGCACTATCATCCAATCCTTTAGGGTAGCGAACTAACAACTATAGCCAGTATACAACTATAAATAAGAATAACCAGACCACATCAACAAAATGCCAATACCAAGCTATAGCTTCAAAAGCAAAGTGGTGCTCTGGTGTAAAATGTCCTTTGATACAACGCAGTAATATTACAAAAAGCATTATGGTACCAATAGTCACATGCATACCATGGAAACCAGTTAGCATAAAAAATAAGGTTCCATACATGCCAGAAGACAACGTTAATTTTAAATGGGTATAGGCTTCATGGTACTCATAAGCTTGACAGATGAGAAACATAGTACCCAATAGCACTGTACACGCCATAGCAGAAACTAGTTGTTTCCGTTTTCCTTTAAGCAAAGAATGATGTGCCCAGGTAATAGTCCCACCAGAACTTAATAAAATTAATGTATTAATAGCAGGTAACCCCCAAGCATCCATTTTTGCCAGCGGTCCAGGGAATAGGTTTTGATCAGGATTAACTAATAATGGCCATGCTGCTTCAAAATTGCTCCAAAGGTGCATATTAGTAGATGCGTTATTACCAGCACCTCCCAACCAAGGAATAGATAAAGTTCTCGCATATAAAAGCACTCCAAAAAATGCGACAAAGAACATCATTTCTGAAAAAATAAACCAAAACATTCCCCAACGAAATGACCGATCCATCTGTTTTGAGTATAAACCTTGAGCACTCTCGTCAATTACATTTTTAAACCAACCATACATCATAAAGATGATAGTCATAACCCCTAACGTAAAAACATAAGGAGCATAGGTGCGATCTTGAAACAACCCTGCGGCACCAACACCAATAAAACCAAGCCCTATCGCTCCAACAATGGGCCAATGGCTTTGTGCTGGTACATAGTAATGCTCATGTTTTGAACCCATGCTAACTCCTTAGCTTGTTGTATGCTTTAATCTATGTAAATTCGGCTGATCCGTGACATCAAACAGGGTGTACGACAAAGTTATTCTATGTACATCAGCAGGCAAATTTTTATCTAAATAAAACCTTAATCCTAGATTTGCAGTCTCACCTGCTCCAAGTTTTTGCGAACTAAAACAAAAGCATTCAACTTTTTTAAAATATTTACTCGCCTTGGATGGAGATATGCTTGGTATGGCTTGTGCTACCATTGTCCGTTTAGAAGGATTAGTTGCAAAATATCCAGTGCTAGCTAATTGGCCTGGATGAATTTTCACACTCGTATGTTGAGGCTTAAATTTCCATACCATGTTTTGATTATAGTTAACATCAAACTCAACGATAACCTCTCTTGTACTATCAACTCCATCAGGAACAGCACTTGCAAGACTCAAGTCCATTTTGCCATTCAATCCCGTAACATCACAGAACACATTATAGATAGGGACCATAACAAAGCCAAAGCCTGTCATTGCAATCACAACCATCAATGTACTTTTTAAAATTGGCTCTACTTTTACAAACAACGCTACAGCACTTAAAATACATAGCGCAAATAAAATGAAACTCCGCACAAAGTGTCCATTCACTTTAATATCAATATCATTGCGATAATAAATTTCAATGATAAGTGCCAATACAGTTACCGCACTCATCAAAACCAATCTTTTTTTCAATGGCCATGAAACGATATTTAGTAACACAGTGCTCTCCGTTATTTTACAGTCGGCGGGGTTTCAAATGTATGATATGGAGCTGGTGATGGTATTTCCCAAGTTAGTCCTTGTGCACCCTCCCAATAACAATCTTCCACCTTTTCAGATTTTCTATAGTATGAAACTATAATGTTATAAACAAAAATTAATTGAGCTAGCCCAAAGGTAAATGACGCAATGCTTGCCAACTGGTTAAATTCTACAAACTGTAGGGCATAATCCGGTATTCTTCTTGGCATACCAGCAAGTCCTAAAAAATGCATTGGGAAAAAAGTAATGTTAAATGAAATCAATGTAAGCCAAAAATGAAATTTACCTAAAGTCTCACTATACATTTTCCCAGTCCACTTCGGATACCAATAATAAATTCCTGAGTATATTCCTGTAAGTGCACCAGCCACCATAGTGTAATGAAAATGTGCAACCACAAAATAACTATCATGATACTGAAAATCTGCAGGAGCTATTGATAACATTAATCCAGTAAAACCACCAAAGGTAAATAAAATCACAAACGCTATGCTGTACAACATTGGAGTTTCAAATGTTAAAGAACCTCTAAACATAGTTGAAATCCAGTTAAAAACTTTAACCCCTGTAGGGACCGCAATTAACATGGTTGCATACATAAAAAATATTTCCCCGGCAACCGGCATCCCTGTGGTAAACATGTGATGAGCCCAAACAACGAATGATAATAATGCAATAGAGCAAGTTGCATAAACCATTGACGGATACCCAAACAATCTTTTTCTGGAGAATGTTGGAATCACTTCGGAGACGATACCAAAAGCTGGCAAGATTATTATATATACTTCTGGGTGACCGAAGAACCAAAACACATGCTGAAATAATACCGGATCACCACCCCCGGCAGCATTAAAGAAACTTGTACCAAGATGTCTATCTGCAAGCATCATTGTTACAGCACCTGCTAGCACTGGCATAACCGCAACCAATAGAAATGCAGTAATAAGCCAAGTCCAGCAAAATAATGGCATTTTCATCAATGTCATTCCAGGAGCTCTTAAATTCAACACAGTCGCAATTATATTGATAGAGCCCATGATCGAAGAGATCCCCATCAAATGTACTGAAAAGATAAAAAAGTCAGTACTGCTTGGAGCAAAGGTAGTTGATAATGGAGCATAAAAAGTCCACCCGAAGTTAGGTGCCCCTCCCTCCATAAAGAATGTGCTTGATAAAATAGCAAAAGCTATAGGTAAAATCCAAAATGACCAATTATTCATTCTTGGCAATGCCATATCTGGAGCACCAATCATTATTGGAATCATCCAGTTAGCAAAACCAACAAAAATTGGCATTACAGCACCAAAGACCATGATCAACCCATGCATCGTTGTAAACTGGTTAAACAACTCTGGCTCGAGAATGTTAAATCCTGGTTTAAAGAGCTCAGCTCTTATACCCATTGCGAGTATGCCACCGACAAAAAACATGATAAAACCCAATGTTAAATACATTGTGCCGATATCTTTATGATTAGTAGTTAACAACCAACGTTTAAAACCTTTTTGTGGTCCATGGTGATGCTCTGCATATCCAGCACTCATGCTCAAATCCCTTATTTTGTTAATTAACTCTTTAGTGACTGCCGAGTTTTTTCCATCCAGTCTTTAAATTCATCCTCTGGCACTGCTTTGACTACAATTGGCATAAATCCATGCCTTGCACCACAAAGTTCTGCACACTGGCCTCTATAGGTGCCAGGCTTTTCAATATATGCCCATGTCTCATTAATAAATCCAGGAATAGCATCTTTTTTTACTGCAAATGCAGGTACCCACCATGAGTGGATTACATCGTGTGCTGTTGTTAGAAATCTAATTTTTTTATTAATAGGCAAGACTAATGGGTTATCAACCTCGAGCAAATAGTATTTGCCTTTAGGAGCTCTATTAGCAATTTGTTCAAATGGCGTTGATAATTGGCTCATGAACTCAAGATCTTGTTCCAAGTAACTGTAATGCCAACGCCACATATAGCCAGTAATTTTAACTGTTAGATCTGAATCGCTAGGATCCTCCTGATCTAATAACACTCTAGTTGCAGGAACGGCCATAGCTATAAGAATTATGAAGGGTATGATTGTCCATATGACTTCGACAGTAGTACTCTCATGAAATTGTGCAGCTACTGCACCTCGGGATTTTCTATGAAAAATTATGGAGTAAAACATAACGCCAAACACCACAATGCCAATTGCAACACAGATCCATATAACTGTCATATGCAAATCATAAACAGCTTTACTAATTGGTGTTACCCCGGGTGTCATGTTGAGTGTTAAATCGGCAGATGCGGTATGAAACATACCAAGCATACAGCAGGTTAGAAATTTAAAGAATGGTTTAAAGCGATGCATAAGCATGCTCGCATCTCCTAGCTAATCGATAATTGAATATTTGACCGGCTTAAGGTATGCATTGTCAACTAAAAACCCATTACATATATAATACCTGTCGAAAGTATGGCGCCCAACCCTGCCGCAGTCAAGGCTAATGGGAGCTGGGTTTTAACATGATCCATGAGATCGCAACCGGTAAACATACTAGAAAATATTGTTGTATCTGATATCGGAGAACACTGATCACCAAAGACAGTCCCCCCTAATACTGCACCAAAACATATCTTTATAAATGTTGGGTCTGGGTGTACAGCATAAGCTAATGGTAAAGCTACTGGGTATACAACTGCATAGGTACCAAAAGCTGATCCTGTTGAAAATGCCGAAATCATACATAGCACTAACAAACAAATTGGTAATGCTGTTGCTGTTATATTTTTTGATAATAATTGAATGAGAAAGTCAGCTGTATGCAACTGTTTAGAAACATAACCTAGTGATAATGCTAGAGCAAAGATCATTGCTCCAATAGTCATATCCTTACAACCTGACATAAAGCCATCCATAATGGCGTTAAAGTTCATTCCCTTGTATCTAGCAATTACTACTGCTGCAAACACTGCTATCAAAAATGCTTCATGGGTCCAATTTGCATACTTCTCATGTAATAAGCCTAATTTCCAACAAGCAAATGGAATGATAGTAACACTAAGCAAAATCATAATAGGAGCAATAAACTCTGCTAAGGACGGCTTATAGCCATCAGGAATACTCACCGGAATATCATGATCATTTATTAAAGGTCTGGCTGTTGGTGAGTCTAGCTTACCAGTTGTCATTGCTCTGTCTTTTGCTGCTTGCATAGATTTGCCAATCCAGGGCAACATTCCTAAAGCAAACATTAACGTAAACAATACGGCAATAATTGAATAAAAGTTAAATGGGATACTTTCAAGATAAAATTTATAAGCATCGATTGGTGTACTAATAATTGGGATAGTTCCCGCAACTAATCCTGATATATACATTGGCCAGGCATTAAATGGTATTATAGTTGCAACTGGTGACGCTGTAGAATCGACTATGTACGATAACTCTTCATGTGAGACTTTCTGCTGGTCAGCTATTGGTTTTACGGTAGTACCAGTCAAAATTGAGCTAACAAATCCTCCTTGGTGAAAGATCATCCCGAGCACCCAGGTAAAAGTCAAACAAGACTTTCTAGATGTAGCAAAGCGTTTGCCCATGTTCTCTGCAAAGTACTCAGCACTGCCTGTTTTCTGCCATATGCCTAATATCCCCCCCAAACACCACAGATAGACTAAAAGCAGTCCTGCGTACGCCTCTGTTCCAATTGAAGGTAAAAGGAAAGTATTAATAACATTTAAATCAGAGATATTTTTAGTATGTAAAAATAAAACCAAGCTCCCTGTGCACACGCCAAGAAATAAAGACACAATAACTTGCCGTGTTATAAATGCTAATGTAATAGTCACAATACTAGGTAACAATGACAGCCACGAGACTTCTATAAGTTCACTCATGTTATATTTCCTTAACTATTACTTTTTAAATTTACTATCAACGCTAAAAATTCTAGCATCATCTAACCTATACGCTGATAGTTTGTTGCCCCACATACATCCAGTGTCAATGCCAACAAACTGTCTACTTCCTGTTTCACCTAATAGTGCAGCCCAATGTCCAAAAAATACTTTTGTATCTAGCATTTTATTTTCCAACATAAACCAAGGTGAATACCCTTTAGGGCAATTAGTAATACTACCTTTTATTTTTAAATCTAAAGCTCCATCGTTAGAGCAAAAACGCATGCGCGTAAATACGTTTAGAATAAATCTAACTCTATCCCAACCAGTAAGGTCTTCAGTCCATTTCAACGGCTGGTCCCCAAACATATGCTTAAAAAAATCATCCGCCTGATCACCGCGAAGTACATCAGCAACCTCGCTTGCATAACCCACTGCATCCTGCAAAGACCATTTTGGTAATATTCCAGCATGGACAACAGCAATATTGAACAAATCATCATAGTGGAGAAGACCCAACCTTTGCAACCAAGATATATAGCTAGAACAATCTTTATGTTCTAAAATCGGCAAAAATCCAGAAACATCTTTAATTTCAACAGCATTTTTCGCCAAAGCAATTAGCGTTAGGTCATGATTACCTAAAACACAGTGTGCACGCTCACCTAGATTAATAATAAAATCTAAAGTTGCAATAGGCTCAGGACCGCCATTAATTAAATCACCAGTAAAAATCAGTTTATCATTACGAATATCAAATTTGAACGAAGCTAATAATGCCTGCAATTCTGAAAAACAACCATGAACATCCCCAATAATATAAGTACTCATAATAAGCTTTTACTTTTAACTAGCTTGGCTATCTTAATATAGTCATGTTTAGGAATTTGTTCTGGCCGTAATTTAGATGAAATATCTAACTCTAAGAAATCATTCTGATCCAATAACCCTTTTAAACCATTACTAATGGTTTTACGACGAGCACTAAATGCTTTTGTCACAATATTATTTAGAACCTGCATATCAACATCGTTATCTCTAGCAATAGAGTTAGGCCGTAAATGAACTATAGCAGACTCTACTTTGGGTGATGGGTAAAATGCTGTGTTAGGTACTATAAATAATACTTCAATATCACAATAACAACTAGCCATAATAGTTAACCGACCATAACTTTTATTGCCATGTGTACTTGCTAAACGCTCTGCTACTTCTTTTTGTAACATGAAAAACATATCAGAAAACAAGTGACTATTCTTAAAAAGCTGAAATAATAACGGCGTTGAAATATTATAAGGTAAGTTGCCGATTACTTTTAATATTTTACCAGATGCCACATCATTAAAATCTGTTTTCATAACATCGGCATGAATAACATTTACGTTATCGTTATCTTGATATTTAGACTGTAACGACTTTGCCAAATCATTGTCTATTTCAATAAGAGTTAAGCTCTTAACAGCCGATACAATATGATTAGTTAAAGCACCATTGCCAGGGCCAACCTCTAAAATATCATCAGTACTTTGCAGGTCACATGCATCAATAATTTTGTAGATGTAATTAGCATCTTCTAAAAAATTTTGCCCAAAACGCTTTTTAAATCTATGGTTATGATTATTTTTATTAGCCATTTTTAAAAAAGTTTAACCTGAGCACGGTCACGTACTTGTCGAATCCACACATCAACCATCTCAATGTATTTCTGCTCACGTAAAGACATCGACGCTTGCTTCTTTGCTAATTCCCTGGAATTAGTAGAAGTTCTTTTACCTGAAACCTCTATAATATGCCAACCTAATGGTGTTTTAAATGGTGCAGAGATAACATTTTCATCTATTCCTGCAACTTGTTTATAAAAATCTGGAACGACAGCCTCTTTAGCAATCCATCCAAGATCGCCACCCTTTGATGCAGTGCTGAGTTCTTGAGAATACTTTCTCGCTTGTTCATCAAATTTTTTCTTACCAGTACTAATTTCTACTGTGATTTTATCTAAAAGTTTTTGAGCCTGTGCATCAGAATTATTTTCGCCAACTTTAATAAGGATCTGTCTAACATTGAATTCTGCAACATTCTTAATTCCTGTAGTGACGATCTGCTTATCAGTTAATTTCACTATATGAAAACCACTACTACTTTGAATTGGCTGCGATACTTCTCCAATTTTCATACTCGTCATTTGTTGAGCAAATATAGTTGGAATTTTCGAAATTTCTCGCCATCCTAAATCACCCCCTTGCAAACTTTGCTGCCCTTGAGAGATCCTTAATGCCATAGATGAAAAATCAGCTCCAGCTTTTAACTGTGCTATTGTTGCCTTAGCTTGAGCTCTAATACTTTCAACTTGTTTGCTATCAGCATCCTCTGGTATTTGAATTAAGATATGTGATAGACGATAGCTTGCCCCTAGCTGCTCTTGACCTAAAGGAGAATCTAAAAAGTTTTCAACTTCTTGATCAGAAACACTTAATCTTGGCAGAACTTCTTGTTGCTGTAACTTATTAATAATTAGTTCTTCATGCATATTCTTTCTATATGCTTTATATATAATTCCAGCATCTCTAACTTGCTGTTTTAGCTCTGATACATTAATTCCTCGTTGTTGAGCAACACGCTCAATTGAATGGTCGATGCTTTGTGCATCAACAACTATGCCATGCTCTTCAGCCAAATCTGTCATCACTGTATTCAAGATTAACTTATCAAGAATTTGTTTATCAAAAATATCTCTTGGTGGTAGGGCCGTTCCAGCTGGTAGCTGCGCGACAATCATTTGCTTGTATTCATCCATATGCGATTTAGTAATAATTCTATCGTTAACAGATGCCACTATCTTATCCAAAGATTCTGGTGCACACATAGCACAATGGCTCGACACAAATAGGAGTACAGTAATACAGAGCCTAGCTAACATCTCAATCCCCTTAAAAATATACAAACAACAGTTACCCAACTTAATATAATAAGCTAAATTACCAAGCGGGATTTTAGCAGATCCACCCCAACATGGGAATCATTTAGTTGGTTACTTAATTATTTTGGTAGTCACTAGGAAGCACCGCACCAGGAATAGAAAAATCTATGGGCCTTTTTGCACTGACGGAGGTAAAGCCCGTTAAGCTAAACTGTAAACCAACCGTATTATTGTACTTACGACTACGTGCCCCAGTATTTTCAATATTATGAATAGTCCTTTCATGTAGCCAGGTAAGCTTAATACTATAGCAACACTTATAAAACTCTAATCCAACACCAACTTTATTTAAGTTACGCTGCACAATATCATAGTGGGTTATACCTTGCACTAATAAATTATCTCGCGGAAATAATGAAAAAGAGGCCCCAATTTGGTTGGTTTTAACCCCAGATAAATCATTTGAATAATCATAGTTAATGTTAATAATATTATATTCAGTAGGTATATAGCTACCTCCAACAACTATAGAGCGATTTAAACGCTTTTTATAATCATAAACCCAGTCAGCATCAACTTGCCAATGCATATTTATTTTGTAGAATGCTCTACTAGCGAAAGGGGTATGTCTGGTACTGCTCATTGTAGATTCTAATGGATCTTGCCTTAGCCTACTTAAATAGTATATTTGACCGACTCCAATACCGGCTAATTCTTCGCCAATGCTATTCATGAAATTTGAACTTAGTCCTAGGCTAACTTGATTGGTACTAGAAATTCTATCAAATCCAGAAAACCTATTATCCTGATATAATTCTCCATAGCTGAATTTTTTTACGCCACTTTCAAATACTGGTAATAGCGATTGATTTTTATGTGGTGTATATAAATATTTAATTCTAGGCTCTAATGTTTGCGTCCACTCATTACTTGGAACCACTAGCTCCCTCTCAAATATCAAACCACTATCTAAACTATATGTTGGCAATATTCTTGAGGGATTTTTTGCCATATTATATTCTGATGAAGGTCTACGCAGCTCTTCACTTAAAATATCAAGTTTTACTGATGGGCTCATAAACCATCCAGGATCATAATCTATAGGTCGGGATAGTGTTGTCTCAACATGATAACGATTGCCAGTCGTTAATGGCGATACTCCAGAGATTTTATCTTGAGCAAAATTAAACCAAGAGCCTTTTGATGTTGAATAAAAACCACCATAATTATGTGTTAAAAATGTTTGTGATAGTGATGGTAACACCCGATAAAGATTACCAGGTTGTGGTGCATTAAAAGCGTATAAGGTCTGGTATTGCCGTAATTCTACATCAGTAGCACCAAAGCTAGAATTATAGTTTAACAAGAAATTTTGTGGTAAATACTGTGGATTAAAGATCTCCGGCAAAGTATGTTTGTCTCTAGATAAGTCTCTATGTAAAATTCTCTGACCAGTATTAGAAATAAAGTTATCATCGCCCACTTTCACATAATAAATCTGATATAACAGAGAGTCATTTGGTCTACCAACATGTTGAAGATTAAGGCCATACCGCATGCTTAATGGTTTTAGTCTCTGCATCTGGACACTATTAACTGCTATAGATCCTGGCTGAGCAATTTTTTCAGCTCGAAAACCTTTATATGCCCGCTCATTAACAAACCAGTCTAGCTCTAAAGTTCCTTCATATGTATTAGATAAATAGCGAAATTGATTAAATACTCTTAAGCCACTATGAGTATTCCAAGTTGGTGTTACAGTAGCATCATAATTAGGTGCTATATTCCAGTAATAAGGGATCCCAAAACCACTTCCAAGATAACTTTCACTTTGCATAATAGGTAATAATAAACCTGATTTACGTCGATCATCTATTGGAAAGCTTACATAGGGCCAATAAAATACTGGTTTATCCTTTATATAAAGAATGCTATGCCAAGCATTACCCCAGCCAGAATGTTGATCCATCTCTAATTTTTTAGCTTTAAGATGCCATATTCTATCTCTTGGTGAGCAAGTACTATATGTTGCTTTCTCTAAATGAATCACATCATTTTTATCAATAACTATTTTCGGAGATGAACCAAAGCTATGACTTGAAAATAAGTAATAAGTACTATTATGCAATTCTTTTTCTTGCTTGGTAACATCATCTATAGCGTAAGAACCATTAAATCTTTCTTGTGGGCTGACCATACGTACATTGCCAAATGCTTCTAATTTATCCAGCTCCCCGCCATCATCTTTAAAAAATATTTTTATTTTGTCTGCAACAAGACGTCGCTGTTGTTGCTCTGCTACTGCTCCGCCAGTTAGCACTGCCATTTTATTCATAAGCATATCGCCAGAATCACTATTCAAAGTTATATCTCTGCCAAAGTCAGTGTCTGGTTTTATCTCTGGTTGGTAATATCCTTGGCACAAACAAGACCTATTTTTGCCAGAGCAGGTGTTGAGGATCATCCAGTCATCGTCATAAGCTAAAGAACTTATTGGCATGAGCATGGCTATAGCAAGAAGATTGCTTAATACTGTATAGTGTTTTTTTATCATCAAATTTTAAAGCCGGGAAGTGAGTAATTGCTAGCAAGTATAACAAAACTTATGCATCAACTAAAAGAGCATCCTAATACCAATATTATTGGTACGCCTACAAGAATTGAAAATATTGCTGGAGATGCAAGTCTGAGAGCCTATTACCGAGTGTTCACAACCAAACAAACCTACATACTTATGGACTCAAGCCAAGATCCTAGCTTCGAAAGATTTAAGCACCTAACCGATTATTTTCTGAAAAATAATTTTAATGTCCCTAAAATATTTTTTGAATTTGCAGATACTCAAGCCCTGTTAATTAGTGATTTTGGTGATAACCTATATAGCGAACTAAAAAAATCAGAGTTCAATGAACATTATCTATATGCCATGGAAACCCTAGTTGATTTGGCAGCTATCAATCCAACTACAACCACAATGCCTATTTTTTCTGATTCATTGATACAAAGCCAAATGCTTCTATTTAAAGAATGGTACCTGATGCAGTATAAAAGCATGCCTATCAATAGTACCATCGACTCTATTTTGTCTTCCCTAGTAGATACTTTTGAATCGGTTTTTAAGAATGCACCTCAAGTTATTGTGCATATGGACTACCATAGCCGTAACTTAATTAAAACAACATCTCATAGCCCTGGGCTCATAGACTATCAAGATGCAAGAATTGGTCCCATTGGTTACGATGCTGCATCACTATGGTTTGATGCCTATATTGAACACTCTGATGCAGATATAGATAAATGGGTACAGCAATATTTAGAACGTCTTCAAGCTATCCCTAAATTTTCTTTTTTAACAAAAGACCTATTGTTAGAGTTTTGTTACATGAGCGGCCTGCAACGACTAATTAAGATTTTAGGTATCTTTGCACGACTAAAGATCATGTATAAAAAACCAGCATATGAACAATATATACCAAAAGTAATCAAAGATATTAACTATATTCTACAGTTTTATCCTAAATTGAATGACTTTAAAACATTACTCTCAGATGTTGCAACGACCGAGGTTGCTTAATTATGAATGCAATGCTCTTAGCTGCAGGATTGGGTAAACGAATGCTTCATCTTACTAAGCAATGCCCTAAGCCACTACTTAAAGTTTCTGGTAAACCATTGTTACACCATGCTATCAGCCATCTTATTAAAAATGGGATCACTGAAATCGTAATTAATACGCATTATGAAAGTGCCATGATTATCAAATATATCAACGATAATAAATTTTCTGCCAACATTCATTTGATTGTTGAAGATGAACTTCTAGATACTGGCGCTGGGATTTGTAATGCTCTCAAGTACCTTGGCCCAGAGCCATTTATTGTTGCTAGTGCTGATGTTATCAGTAATATTAATTATCAATCTTTATATTTACCAAAAGGTTCCAGTGCATCATTAGCTATGGTGAAAAATCCTAGTTTTAAAACTGCAGGTGATTACAGTATTATTGAAAGAAAATTAATTCAAAAACAATCATCGCTAGAAAGCTATACGTATGCCAATGTTGGATTATTTCACCATAGTTTCTTCACCCATCAAAAGCCTGGACCTACACCGCTAAGATTTTATATTGACCGAGCCATAGCAAAACAAAGAGTCCACGCCTTTGTTTACCGAGGATCTTGGTTCAATATTGGCACGCCTGAACAACTTCAGGAGTGTGAAGCTAACATTATTGAAAACTAACCCCAAACTCCATGTGGTGTTAAATAACCATGATAAAAAGCTATAAATAAACCACCAAACAAACCTATGGATAAAACAATCCTAAGGGTTAAAGCTTTTACAGTTTGTAGCGAGCCATTATCGTCCTGATTTGCTAATAAATGATATAAAGCAATAACAAGACTAGACATAATCGCTAATATCATGAAAATAATAAGTCCCGTGATTAGATTGTGAGCCATCAATGTCCCCTATTAAAGTTAAAATCCTTGATTTATGTGTTATAGCTACTACTTGCCTACTATTGTATCTAGGTTCCTGGCAATTGGATAGGGCACAACAAAAAAGCCATCTTATTGCTCAGGTAAACAATACTAATTATAAACCAAAAGACGTAAGTGTCATTGCTTACGATGAACTTGTTACATATGAAAAAATAAGTTGCACAGCCAAGATCAACTCTACTCAAATCATTTTATTAGATAACCAAATGATGGACCATCAAGTTGGTTATCGTGTGCTCGCACCAGCTACCTGCAAAAATTCTAACCGTATACTATTAATTGATAGAGGTTGGATTGCCAAGAAAAAAATTGATACTTTACCTCCGGTAAACACCCAAGAGCGCATACTAGAAGGCATGGCTATATGGCCAAGCTCAGGCATTCTACTCAAGAAACAAACTCTTCCTTCTAAACTCACATGGCCACTTATTTTGCAAAAATTAGAGCCAGAACTGATCGAATCAGCTTTAAATTCTCAAATATGGCCTAAAGCTTTGCGTTTAGATGCTAATAACCCCTTAGCTCTTCAAGTCCCAGATGTTGGTGTAAACATGCCGCCAGAGAAGCATCAAGGTTATGCTATGCAGTGGTTTTCTCTTGCCTTGGTTTTAATGGTATATTACTTCTTCAATCGTAGGAAAATTATTAACTATGAGCCAAAAGCATATAACTAAAACGACAAGAGTTATCCCCTGGATAATCTTATTTATCTGTTTGCTACCTAGCATATGTGCAAATATATTATATCGACACAATCTAGTTAATAACCATGAGAGTAAACAGAATGGGAATTTAATTTCACCAGTAGTATCTGCAGATCCTCTTAAGTTAACTCCTCTAGAGTTAAAGCTGAAAACCGGCAAGCAAAATAAAATGCAATGGGTTGCTGTGTATGTAAAACCCAAAGAATGTAATGAACATTGTGAGCAGCGCATACATGAACTTAAGAATTTGAAAATTGCTCTAGGCCGTGAATATCATAAGCTCACACTTAACACAACAAGTCCACAGCAACTAAATAATTTGAATTTATTAGCAGAACAAATATACCTCATAGACCCAAACAATTTTATTATGATGCAGTATCAGAAAGAGCATAATACCTCGAATATCTTAAAAGATATTAAGCATTTACTAAGGTATTCCAATGGATAAAAAAATACTTCACTTATCACGCTTTGGTGCTGTATTTGCTTTTATTGTTATAATTGTTGGTGCCTACACGAGACTTACTGATGCAGGGTTAGGTTGTCCTGATTGGCCTGGATGCTATGGCAACTGGAAAGTACCAAGCACAGGACAGGAACTTGGTACAGCTAATGGCTTATACCCTGGTGTACAAATAGAATCAGCAAAAGCTTGGACTGAGATGTTTCATCGCTACATTGCTGGCACCCTAGGCTTAGTAATTTTTGCAATATCATGTCTATTAATAAAACAAAGATCTTATCTGTTTGGCATATCTTTAAGTGCTTTAGTGATTTTTCAAGCTATTCTTGGCATGTGGACAGTAACTCTTGGTCTATACCCACTAGCAGTAATGGGGCACTTATTAGGTGGGCTAACCCTGTTTAGCCTATTAGCTTGGCTAGGAATTTCTAAGTCCCATAAAGCCATTAACATACCTTTATCTCTAAATGTCATCGCAAAAATTAGTATTTTGATCCTCTTTATCCAAATATTTCTTGGAGGGTGGACGAGCGCTAACTATGCAGCTTTAGTCTGTGCAGACTTTCCAACTTGTCAGGGACAATGGTGGCCAAAAATGGATTGGGCTCTAGCTTTTTCATTTACTGATGTCGGTATTTTCAATAGCCCTGGTACCGCATTAGAAAATCCAGCCCGAATTACTATTCAAGTAGCACATAGAATTGGGGCTTTAATCACCACAATAACACTGCTTACTCTTAGCTATCATGCCTTTCGCACACAAGAAAAAAACATGCGCATATTTTCGGTTGCAACACTCTTACTCTTAATTTTGCAAGTAAGTTTAGGAATATCAAATGTCTTGGCAGGACTACCGTTACATGTTGCTCTAGCTCATAATGGTGTAGCAGTACTCTTGCTGCTAATGGTTATTTTAATTAATAAAAGATGCTCGTATGTACCAAGTAAAATATAAACCAATTCAAATTTTTAAAGATTATTTACAATTATGTAAACCTAAAGTGATCCTTTTAATGTTGATTACTACATGGGTTGGTATGCATTTAGCTACTTATCAAATTGTTCCTCTAGCAACTATAATCATTGCCACCATTGGGATCTCTTGTGCTGCAGGCTCAGCTGCCGTTATAAATCATTTGGCCGATCGCCAAATAGATTCTAAAATGCAGAGAACAGCCAAACGACCCATAGCTGATGGCAGAATTCTTCCAAGAGATGCCATTTTATTTTCTACCATTATTGGCAGCTTTGGTATATACATACTCTATGCTTACATAAATCCCATAACAGCATTAGTAACCTTCTTCTCATTAGTTGGCTATGCTTTTATCTACACAATGTTTTTAAAATATGCTACGCCACAGAATATTGTTATTGGTGGAATAGTTGGCGCAACCCCTCCTCTTTTAGGTTGGACCGCAATAACCGGATCTATAGAGCCACACGCCCTGATCTTAGCATTAATTATTTTCATTTGGACACCACCACATTTTTGGGCTTTGGCAATACACCGATATAAAGATTACCAGAATGCTAAAGTACCAATGCTCCCAATTACTCACGGTATTGAATATACTAAGCTACAAATAATGCTCTATACAGTATTATTATTTGCGGCATGTTTACTTCCTTTTGCAACAGGCATGTCAGGTATATTCTACCTGGTAATAAGCACCTTATTGAATGGCAGATATTGCTACATAACTTACAAATTTTTCAGAAACAGCCCAACAGCCCCTCATGCTATGGCATTATTCCAATTTTCAATACTTTATTTATCAATTCTATTTTTATCTTTATTAATAGATCACTATATCCAAATGTATATTATGAGCACAATTTAAACCATGGAGATATTATATGGCTAGTAACGTAAACGTAATGCGTACAGTAAGATTTATAGGTTTTGGAGTCATATGTTTAATAACACTATGGTATTTTATCAGCCCTAATATTAATGCCTCAAGTAAAATTCCTGTAACTCAATTAGCTACTGTTCTTGAACAAAAAGGCACTCCTCTCTCACCATTTAACTTAATTGATAGTGATGGTAATCACTTTAGTGAAAAATCTTTACGAGGTCACTGGAGCTTAATGTTTTTTGGTTATACGACATGCCCAGACGTTTGCCCTACAACGTTATCTGTTGTAAGTGAAGCTTGGAATGGTTTTAATGGTAAATACCCTGCTAAATTTATATTTGCCAGTATTAATCCAATCGATGATGATCCCAAATCATTAAAATTTTTCTTAAGAAATTTCCATAATGATTTTATAGGTGTAACAGGACCAAGCCAAGAAATTGCTAAACTAAGCCAACAATTAAATGTTATTGCACAAAAACATACCGACAACGAAACTGGAACTACTATCATTGATCACACGGCAGCATTGATGCTAATTGATCCAAGAGGAAGACTAAAGGCTGTCTTTACTCCACCTCTTGATGCTAATGCTATTATTAATGATTTAAATGCAATAACTGCGTAGCTATTTAATAATTCGCTTAGGGAGCTGGAAAACAACAGCTCCTTAGCAATACCAACTACTTCCTCTTATTTGAAATATTTAGTTGCAAAAGAAACTAAATTAATATAGTAATTTCGCCTTATAAACAAGATCTTGTATAGTATACTTTTCAGTATTCTTTATCTTTAGGACAAAAGTATGAGTGATAGTGACGAGTCTGATACAACTAATAGAGGTGGTGTTTACTTTATTTATATCAATCACATGAACACACCGAATACTTGGCAACCTGATGGCATATGGCAGTCATTAGAATATGCTTGCTTAGCTCATAAAGAAAATGGATTTCGCAGTAATATAAGAACTAATGATAGTGGACCTATATTAAATATGCGATATGAGAAAAGAGAATCAAATATAGTTGGTAACAATGAAGTCCTTGAAACAGGGGAATTAACACAACGAGACATGAGGGCACTATCTAGAAATAACTCTTGTTAATACGTATAGTTGATTAACATATAACTTTTTGGTTGCTATACAGTATCATTATAATAGCAACCACTTGCACATCAAAAACCTTTATAACTATCTATGTAGATATTACTTGTTTGACGTGTAAATACCTCTTAGCAAAATCATCATCAATGCTTGATAGCCTTTTTAAACTATCTCCTATTAATACAAATGGATCAACACCTCTAAACTTTGCCTTAATATCTTTATCAAGATATTCATTATTAATATTAAAATTACGACATCGATCTAATAGTTCAGTTATTTGTGTATCTTTTGCTGAATCTAATTTATCAAGCACTTCCATATCAGATGAAAAATGTAATTCATGCTCATCAATAATATTTCGATTAAGAGCATCTAGTAAGACTGTAGCGAACCTCTTGTAAATTTCAAGATTCCATCCAGCACCCCAGACTTTTTCTGAAAAATATAATGATAATTCTGCAAATTTCTTGGCAGTATTAGTGTCGGTGAAAAACCAGTTATTATCATGAAATTTCAAGTTACTTAGAATAACCCCAACATCATCAAGAGTAATTAATTTATGTACGACAGCATGATGTAAGTTATATTCAATTCTATCAGCACACAAATTTGGTAATTCTTGCTCTAAAGCCAAAAATTTATTATTTTGTGGATCCAAGTCATGTAAAGCAAAGCTGTATTTATTTAATAATCTATCAATCCCTTGCTGCTGCAAATACCAGATAAGTATATCATCTTGATATGAAGTACTCAGATCATTACGGTCTTTATATAATAGTTCAGCAATATGAGAAAATGCAGTATGAGAGGCATCATGTAATAAGCCACTTATTTGCTCATCCAAAGTACAATCATAGCAACGAAGCAACTCATATACCCCAATTGAATGCTCATAACGTGAGTATTTTGGAAAATTATCAATAAAATATCTTGGCGCCCCAGACTGATCAATCTTCTTTAACCGCTGAATAGCTATACTCTGCTCTAATTCAATTAATACAGGTTCAATTATTGGTACTTGCTGAAATACAGGATGGTAGATTGTCTTCACTATATATCTTCTCAACTTCTATAATATTTTTTGTTATTTATATATAGTGTGGAATGATTTTACTAATAACTCCACTTAAGAAGACACATCACTAATTATAAGAGTTATATTAAATCCCTACACAGCACATCAAGAAACTAAAGAATGCCTTAAATCTCTATCAACTGATAGTTCACTGTGCCTTTGCTAAAAATATAGGAGCTACTAACTTCTTTAATAACCCTTTAAGTTTAACTGATGATAAATTAATATTGCTAAATAATATTCCAAGGGAAGTTGTTAAGCAGGCTAATACTAGGTTTTGAGTGAGTGCCTCTTTTCCAAAGCACACAAGAAGAATCATCCCAATCAATCTGCCGACATATGTGAGAGAACTTAGAAGATAAATATCTCCTCGCTTTACTCCAGCATCCCACAACTGATAAGCAATGCCTCCTCCAGTGGCTCCAGTAATAATAGCCATCATCCACTCATGAGATGATGGCATAACAAATGTTTCCATAGATAAATGTAAAACAAGAGAGATCATAGCGCCAATTCCACAATATAAACCGACCATTTCTATTGGCAGCGATGCATAATATCTAGAAAATACTGAATAACATCCCCATACAATAGCTCCACCAAATGCAAGTAAGTACCCTACTGCAAATTCATAACTGATATTATCTAGTCCACCATCCCCGGCAACTAAGATATAAATACCAAATAGAGCAATAGATGAACCTATAATCTTCTGCCATGAAAATCTCTCATTAGGCAAAAATCCCGTGCATACGACAGCAACACATGGCCATAAGTAATCGATCAAATCTACATGTGCAATAGGGGCAAATTGAGCTCCATATATATAGGCGAAATCACCACCGCAAACTCCAACTAATCCAGCAATCCATATCCAAGGATAATGGTTTTTAACAGTGCTCCATTTACGACTTATTGTGAGTTTGATAGCTGTAACTGAAAATGAGCTCATGAAAACGATTGTTAATAGCTCAAATATCGGTAAGGTTTTTATTTCAGATACAAGTAATGGCTCTACAGCCCAAATAAATAAAGCTCCGATTCCTAGATAAGTATGTTTTGCAGAGCTAGACTTTCTCAAGAAAGTATCCATTTTTAATATTATATATTATGGGGCAGACTAACTGATTTTTGTGTGAGGCGCAAGACCAATGTGGCATCATTATGCTTATTTCTATGCGAATAACTTTTTTAACTCAGCAATACTCATTAGTTGTTAAGAGACTAGTAACTACACCTACTAATTATTCCTATTTTGGAAATCCTTGTACCTCCCACATGGGTTCAGCATGATTGATAGAATACAAACCCTGCCACAAACTCATATGCCCTGTAGGTCTTAATTTCAAATAGGACAGCCATTTATTAAATTATTCAAACTAATCATTTATCAGTATATTCCTCCCCAACTGCTAGTAACCCATTATACTTATTATGGTTGCAGCTAAAATAAGGTCTATTGCTATGAAGCAAGTTCGCGGATTCTCTTTAATTGAGCTAATGGTGGTCATTGCAATCCTAGGGATCATGACAGCGGTAGCTCTACCTGCTTATAGAGACTATTCTGTAAAAGCTAAGCTTTCTAAGGGCGTGTACTATTTATCTGAGTGCCGTAAAAAACTAGAAAATTATTACCATGAATATGATGAGTTCCCTAGAAAAGTATGTGGACTAACAAACGGCGTCACTAGCACAGAAAAAATTGAGGGATTTACTCACATAAAATATGCCAAATGGCCATCTGGTTTACATGCCTCTATCTCCGCATCCTTTGATGAAAATACTGTTAAAGAAGTTAAAGAAAGCGGTCCAGATACTGGAGCCATTTACCTTCAAGTTCATTATGATAAAAATACTGAGTCGTTTATAACTAAATGCGGTCGTCTAAATTCATCACAAATTCCCGCATCATATCTACCATTGTTACCGACAAATTGTAGAGATGACAATATTGCTGGTGCTGCTCAGTAAGTATCATTTATCCAAATCTATAGTAATGCCCACGCTCACAACCAGGCTCGCAGGCTGCAGACATCTTTTCTTCTGCTTCTGCTTCTGCTTCTACTTCTGGTGTCACTGACAAACTTAATGATCCGAGTATATCGCCCTTGTAACTATCAACAATAACAGTAATACCAAGTTCATCTACAGCACGAATAAGAGCATAGCTACTACTCTTTAATACAATACAATCAATAAGAGCAATTTTTTCAAGATTTGTTCCCTTTAATACCGACAAAAGTTTCTCTTTCGTAAATCCAGATAAATCTAATTCACAATCCTGTAGCATTAGAGATGATTCTACTGTTTGACCAACCAAAGTTATAAAACTTAGACAAGTAAAATTAACACCTCTTTCGATTTTAAACATTTCAGGCATCGTTACACTCCATGTAGCTTATATATATTATTATATTTTACATTTCATGCTCTCTCTAGTAGACACATGATAGTTTTCATTCAGGACATTAACCATTCTTTCAAAAGTACGATACCATGTGAACCTTGTTTAATTATCTACCATATATAGATTCAGCAGAAAATTTTCAAACAAAATCGCCAGGGCTAAAACTCTACATGAATAACAATATCATTATTTTAAATTAAAATATAACGCACAGTTATTAATTAACCCTTCAATATTCATGCATTATAAATATATAACTTGATTATCAACATTCATGTCCGTACTATTATGAAAACTTCATATTCAGCCCTTCTCTAAAAACCCTGTTAAATACAGAAATATTATTAATTATTTTCATATGTTAGATCAGTATTTTTTCAGAGCCAACGAATTCAACAATTCAGACAAATCACAAACTATGGATTTTCCCGGCATAAAATAAATATGATATTATTAGAGTTCTAGTTATTGTCGAGATTTATATTTTTCTGATAAAATCATACATCGTGATTTAGGAGCGCTATTATAAAAATCAGATAAGTCTTGTTCACTCAATGGTAAAAATTCATTATGACTTTGAAGTTTCTTGGGCTCTTCTAGCCAATGCTGAAATACAGTAAATTTAACATCATCAGGGAGTTCTACCTGGAGGTCATCTAAACGTTCATTAACATAGTCTAATGCACACCTAGCTAAATTTGTATTTCGCAAAAGTTTTCGTTGCGCATTTTGAATCGTGTGCATTTTTCGTAACCCTACGACTGTCACTGAATCTTCAACATTGTGTTTCACTTCATCATATACTCGTAATAAATATGCAATACACAACCCAGCATTTTCATTATCACTATTAATTCTGGAGTTGAGAAACTTTTTAAATGGGTGCAAAACATCTGCATCAATATGCTCTAACATTACTTTCTCTATTTGTGGTGATTTCAACATTAAAATCTCCACAACTTTGGCATGTAGAAGAGCTGATCGTTCGACACAACAATTATAACGAAACAAACAATCATCAACTAACTGTAATATATTGCTAGGTTCATAAAAATCACTATCCATTTGATGGTGAAAAACGTTGAAAACACAATCAATAACATTTAGTTGCATGTGCTCTGGCAAATAAACACATGACTGTAATATTTTATTAATTTCCAAACATGACAATCTAGTAGATGTGCATACTCCTTGTAATATTGAAAATATATCTTGTATGTTGTATAAATGTGGCAAAATTTCAATTATCACATCCACACGTTTTGTGCGTTCTGTAAGATGGGGACCTAAAGATAAAACAACTTCAAACATATCATTTAATAGTTTAATATCTTCAAGCCAAAATAAAATATATACAAGTGATGACATTTGACTAAAGTTCATCGTTTTAGTTAAGTCTAAATCTTCACGTAAAGCCATCGCAACTTTTAAGATTTTCTCTTCTGTCCGGTTATCTAATCTTGTGGAACAACTTAGCTTATTTAATTTTTGCAAAATCACTCTTGTGAAACCTCGATCTAAGGCAAGAAAATCCAAATTTTGTAATATTTCAGACAGGTCATCTGCATCTAATGCCATGTTGTAAATCCTATATTATTTTTATATAAAATAAAATGTTAACTCAACAGTCACAACATGTAAATCAGCAGAATAAGTGTTTCACACTGAGAATATTGGCGCATATAACATTTGATTATATCTTCACCTCCAAGTCGACAGTACTTATAAATTCTTCTAATGTAAGCTCTTTTTTAAAAACAAGAAATAGAATTTATAATATTGTGGCAAACAATACTACAAGATGTCCCCTAAGTATTATTAATATAAATAAGATATTCATATTATATCAACAAACAATTTAGTCTTAACATCTAACACATCCACAGCATTGCTCAATTATATTGTTGAAATATTTCCTTTGCATTATTAGATTTCATTGGTTTCAGACTATAGATATAGATGTCACGCTGCAATTTTAGCACTTCCACATCAATACTCTCGTGGATAAAATCACACAATATGACATGAATATTATTAACATAGATAGATATGTATATACATATGATGGAACCATATGAGGTCTTAATTTAAGATCTAGTTTTCATACGTTCAAGTCTTATTATTTTTTCTTTTGACTTATGACCTTTAATTATAGTTAAAGATGTTTTCGTTACCCCTAGTTCTTTCGCTAGCAATTTAATTACTTCTTTATTAGCTTTACCATCTTCTGGAACAGCTGTTACGTATATCCGAATCGACCTTTCCTCTTCTTTATTATAACTCACCTTAATGCGATTAGATGCTGCCTTGGCTGAAACAGTAACTGTGAATGTATCACCATAATCTTCTAGTGAATTGAATAAATCAATCATAAATATTCATATTTAAATTTCATACCTAACCCAATCATATATTAAGTTTTGTCAAAAATCATTAAATATCCTAAACTTCAATAACCATTAAGTTTTGGCGGACTAAAATCACTTTAAGTTTGCTCTGTGTTATCAATGAAAATGTGTCCACAATTTTTATTTATTGATTAACAAAACACTAAGAAATCATTTATACTGACCTTCATAATGGCTTTTATTATTTAACTTTTATGCCTTGAAAAACTGATATGGGAATAAGTTCAGGATAATATTCCTGCTCCCTTTCAATAATAGAACATATTTTTCCTACCAAATAAAGTAGCCTGTGGTTTGTTTTTTCTCCTGCCAAATGTATTCTGTATGCCATCAATGCATTCTTAGTATCAGGTTTCAAACTATGAATAATTTCCACATTAACGTCTTTGCCATCAAAAATATCATTAAACATTTGCTCGTGAGTTTTCATGCATAACTTATATTTATTCTGTTCCTTAATATCATCGAGGAATATTGTCAACATAGTTCTAAATAACTCTGCCTCTCTATATAGAGATGCACTAGTATAATTAATAGTATATGTGCTGGCATGGCCCTGGTGAAGCATTTTTGTCCGTTGTTGAGCTTTCAGCTGTGCAAACACATATAAATCATTCATCTCTTCAGTAGCAGCTTCTATTGAGTGTTTTTTTGCAAAATCAATATTCCTATTACATCTAAGGTTTCCTTCTATAGATGTGTAGTCGTAGTATTTTCTCACAGTTAATTCAAGGCATTCCTTTAAATTTTCAGTTATTTTCTGTTCATCAAACTTGGGAGTGTTCTGTTCATCGACTCCATTGTAATCTAACTCAAAAGATACAACAGTTTCAGGATTTGCTATACTAATAGGACCTGGGATATTAGATGTAATAACTGATGAACCAGAAGCCTGCCCCTCTAAAAGAACTAATCCCGCAGTCTCCCTATCTGAAGTTAATAATGAAAAATCTGCTGCCCCACGAAGAAGAGGGCCTATTAACATTTGGTCTTCTCTGCTATTCAAAAAAATAACTTCTGGATATTTAGATATCATTTCTGCTTCAAAAATTGGATCTCCATACCCCATAACAGCCAATGTCGCGCCACTTTCTCGAGCTGAAATTGCTGCACACTCCAATCTATGATATCCCTTCTCTTTAGATAGTCTTCCTACAAATAAAATTACAGGCTTATCTTTATTGTATCCTCTAGTCCACTCTGAATTTTTCAATGTATTTATAAGAGATGCAGACTCTATGATTTTACTTAATGCCAATTTAAAACAATGTTTTTTTTCTCTTGTTAACATATGGGAAAAATCTAACTTAGTTAAATCCCCCATTATATCTTCATGTTTATGGATCACTTCTCTCCACAAAGATTCAAGAGAAAATTTGTTTACATCAATACCATTTTGTGCAACTTTTGTACTCTCCAAAGATACAACTTTGCTTTCATATACCATACTACCACCTGAAGCAACACTATCTTCCAGTTGATTTAAAGAACCATTACTAACAAGATGCACTACATCAGCATTAAGAATACCCTGATTAATAGGGTGCTCCCTGCCATCTAAATGAGTTATGTTTACATTTAAGCTATGCAGGGTTTTTATTATAGCGGTACTGGATAATTCTATATTTTCACGAAATAATTTTTGCAAACTCACAGCTTCTTCACCAAAATGATGCAAATGAACAAAATCAACTTTACAATCATCTCTGTCTTGCTCAGTAAGATTTTTTTTTAAAATTTGTGAATTAAGCATTGATATTATATGTGCCTTTTCATTTACAATTTTAAACAAAATACCGTCTAAGTCATATCCGGGCAAAATATTTTCTTTCAATAACTTTATTTGTTCTTCCTTAAAAAAAATCTGCTTTTTTTTCAAACTGTCTAAATATTGCATTCTTATAGCTTTATTTTGATCCATTCTATTTTTAATTTTTTGTTTTTCATGTTCATTACCAGCTAAATCTATAAGCCTGGTCCTTATAGGTGCGTTAGACTCAAAATTAAATTCCTCTTGAAGAAATACCGATGTTTGATTGATGCTCCGCTCTAGCTGGCTCTTTATTCTTCTAAACTTATTTAGTTTAGCAATAATAACATTTTCAGTATCTTTGATTTCAGGAGATTGAGCCGCCCATATATCAATAGCTTTATTTATTGCTTCATCACTAAGAGTATATGGATTTTGTGGTGACTGTATTTCAGTTAAGTAAGAATATTTATTAGTTGGCTTTATTGCCATAACTTCTATTGTAGTTGAATCATTTACACTATAGTCAAAAGTATGCACTTCAGCTTCTATACTACCTCCTTTGTGATCGATTGTGATCGTTTCAATTGAACGAGGTTGTCCAGATATAAAATCATATGCTGGAGAACCTTTATGAATGAAAAATGGGACTAATACAGAGACAGTATTTCCAGCTATTGCTTGTTCTTTTGTTACATCATTTACGACAATACCTAAACCACCAGCTTTAGCAGATGCAAACTCAGTCGTAACATGAATAATAGACTTTCCAGTAATAGGATTCATACGTAGCCAGCCGAACCTAGTTATTTACTGTTTGACATTATTTTCACAGTAAAGTTTCAGTGTAATTACTATTGTTTAATGACTATGAAATCTAAAAACAAGAAGAAATTAAATAATAGTTTATAGTCTCTCCATATAGTTACGAGATATTACAAAGGCAGTTTTTTGAAAATATTTGCACCTATAATGTGATGTATGTAGGGATTTTCAACATTTATTATTTAATATCTTCGCTGAGTAGCTAAGCTGTATTTACAGGTTAGCTACTCTTATAGACGATAGTCTCAAACATATATCTATTTAATACCTTTAGTGATCCCTATTACTTTTTGAAACCCTTTAGGTAATTTACGTCCACGCTGACCTAGCTGCCCTATATAATGCTTTAAATCTTTAAAAGCTAATTCTTTTTTACGTTTTCCTGAGTTTACTTGTAATGTATCCTTCTTTGTTAACACCACAATACCAACGACTTCCACACCCTCTTCAAACTCAGTTTTTTGAATATTAAAGAGTTTACGTCCCTTACCTTTAACCATTATTGGTACATCATTAGAATCGACTACTAACATTCTACCGTCACTACAGGCAATAGCTAGATAACTCTTCTCTTCTAATACTTCTAATGGAAGCAAGGTGATATTTTCATCTATCGTAACTATTTGCTTACCTTTTCTATTCTTAGTTACAAACTCAGTTTGCATTACGGAAAAACCATAACCTAATGAAGACACAGCAAAAAAGGTCTTTTTATGCTCACCGTCCAGCATATTAATAATTTCTGCCTGGGATCCAGGACTAATATGCTTAGTAATTGGCTCACCATGCCCCCTAGCTGAAGGCAGAGCATTAACAGATATTGAATAAGTTCGACCTTTGCTATCAACTAATACTATTGTTGAGCGGGTATTAGTTTTTAAATGCTGTAGATACTTATCTCCAGGTTTATAACTAAGTCCTAAAGGATCTAGTTCATGACCTTTTCCTACTCGGACCCACCCCTTATCAGAGAGAATAACTGTTACAGATTCAGCTGACACTAAAGTATTTTGGGAAATCTGTACAGCTTCCTTTCCTTCACATAAAATACTTCTTCTTTGATCATTAAACTCTTTTGCTATAGCTTTTAATTCTTTTTTGATTAAAGTTTTTTGTTTTGTATCAGAACTAAGTATTGACTCAATTCCTTCACGCTCTTTAGCTAAATCTTTTTGCTCACCTCGTATCTTAACTTCTTCAAGTTTAGCTAAATGCCGTAATTTCAAATCTAAAATAGCTTCGGCTTGTATAGGTGTAAGGCTGAATTTTTTAATAAGTATATTTTTTGGCTCATCTGAAGTACGGATTATATGAATAACATCATCAATACTTAAAAATGCTACTAGCAAGCCATCAAGAATATGTAAGCGCTCCAAGACTTTGGTTAACCTAGACTCTAATCGCCTAGTGATGATGTCTTGTCTGTACACTAACCACTCAGTTAATATTGTTTTTAATCCTTTTACTGAAGGTCTATTATCTGTACCAATAATATTCAAATTAACTCGATAATTTTTTTCCAAGTCTGTTGTGGCAAATAAATGTGACATTAAAGCATCAATATCAACTTTACTACTTTTAGGTATAACAACGATGCGTGTTGGATTGCCATGATCAGATTCATCACGCAAATCTGCAATTAATGGTAATTTTTTAGTTTGCATTTGTGCAGCTATTTGCTCTAACACCTTAGAGCTAGAAACCATATAAGGTAATGCATGGATCACAATGTTTTTATCTTCCATTGTATATTGTGATCTGATTTTTATAGCACCCATTCCTGTTTCATAAATTTTCTCTATGTCTGCCACTGGAGTTATAATATCACCCCCAGTTGGATAATCAGGAGCTTTAACAAATTGCATCAAATCTTTGGTCGTGGCTTTCGGCTTATCAAGCAAGTGGACACATGCACTTACAACTTCAACTAAATTATGTGGAGGTATATCTGTAGACATACCCACAGCAATCCCCATTCCACCATTTAGTAGAACATTTGGCACCTGTGCTGGTAATACCCTTGGCTCTTGTAAAGTGCCATCAAAGTTATTTAGCCAATCAACCATGCCAAGTTTTATTTCTTCTAACAACAATCGTGAATACTTAGAAAGTCTTGCCTCTGTATAGCGCATAGCTGCAAACGATTTGGGATCATCAGTAGACCCCCAGTTACCCTGACCTTCAATCAATGGATACCTAGAATTAAAAGCCTGAGCCATATTTACCATAGCTTCATAACAAGCCTGATCACTATGTGGATGATATTTACCTAAAACATCACCAACTGCTCGAGCTGACTTTTTAAACTTAGCATCATTAGATAACCGCAACTCTGACATTGCATAAACAATACGTCTTTGTACTGGCTTTAAACCATCCCCTATGTGTGGTAAAGCCCGGTCTAAAACAACATACATAGCATAATCAAGATATGCTTGTTCTGTAAATTCCGCTAATGATTTTTTTTCAATACCTTCTAAACTTGCAATATCTAACACTTAATTCTCACTAATTCCTAAACTGTAGCTAAATTACCCTTGGTTTCTAACCAGGCTCTTCTATCTAACGCTCTTTTTTTCGATAACAGCATGTCAAGAATGACATCTGCCTCTCCATCAGCAGTTAATTCTAACTGAATTAACCGCCTTGTATCTTGTGCCATTGTAGTTTCTCGTAGCTGTAATGCTGACATTTCTCCAAGACCTTTAAACCTAATAATACTTGGGTTCGCTTGTGGTTTTTCTGCTTTAATTTTAGCAAGAATTGACAACTTCTCTGCTTCATCTAAAGCATAATGAACAGTTTTGCCAACATCAATACGAAATAATGGTGGCATCGCAACAAAAACATGTCCAGCTATAACTAACGGGCGAAAATGTTTCAAAAACAAAGCACATAGTAATGTGGCAATATGCAAACCATCAGAATCAGCATCTGCAAGAATACAAACTTTACCATAACGCAGCGTTGATAAATCAACCTGACCTGGCTCGACCCCAATTGCTACAATAATATCATGAACTTCCTTTGAACGAAGTAATTCATGTAATTCCACTTCCCAAGTATTTAATATTTTACCTCGCAAAGGCATTACTGCTTGGGTCTGACGATCGCGCGCTTGCTTTGCCGATCCTCCTGCTGAATCACCCTCAACCAAAAATAGTTCCGTATACTTTGGATCTTGCAAAGTACAATCTGCAAGCTTACCAGGTAACGCTGGTCCACTTACTATTTTTTTTCTTGTAATAATTTTTGCAGATTTTTGTCTAATTTGTGCACGGTCAATAATTAGTTCAGCAATTTGCTTTGCTTCATCAATGTGCTTATTAAGCCATAGCGTAAATGCATTCTTGAGCACGCTAGCGACAAAACCTGCACATTGTCTCGATGACAAACGTTCTTTAGTTTGACCTGAAAATTGTGCATCACTTAATTTAACTGAAAGAATAAAATGTAAATCTGCTACAAGGTCATCGGATATTAATTTTATCCCTCGCGGCAATAATGCATGCAGCTCACAAAATTCACGTACAGCTTCTAAGAGACCAGTTCTAAACCCATTAACATGGGTACCACCTTGTGGTGTCGGAATAAGATTAACATAACTTTCTTGTTCATTATCTTTTCTATCTGAATCAGCCCATACTAAAGCCCAACTTACTTCTTGTTCAGTTTCAACACTTTCTCCATCAAATACCTCTTTGGGCAAATACTCTTTCACTGGTAATTGCTCAAGTAGATAATCCTTTAATCCACCTTCATAGTACCAAGCCTCTGTTGTATCACTAGCCTCATCAGCAAAAGTTACGTGTAAGCCAGGGCATAACACTGCCTTAGCCTTTAATAGAGAAATTAACTTACTTTTCAAGAAGTTAACTGAATCAAAATACTCTGCCTCAGGATGAAAGTGTATTTTGGTTCCTTGATCTTTCTTAGTCGTCGAACCAACCTTCTTCAACTTACTAACAACTTCTCCATGAGCAAAAGTCATAGCATAAATACTACCATCTCGTTTAATTGTAATTTCTAGGTTTTGTGATAAGGCATTAACAACAGAAACCCCAACGCCATGTAATCCCCCAGAAAATTGATAATTTTTGTTAGAAAATTTAGCACCTGAATGTAATCTAGTTAATATGAGCTCCACTCCAGGCACTTTGTGAATTGGATGTTTGTCTACAGGCATACCGCGCCCATTATCTTCCACACTGAGGCTGCCATCTTTATACAAAATTACTGACAAGCTATTTGCATACCCAGCTATTGCTTCGTCAACACTATTATCTATTACTTCCATAGCTAAGTGATTAGGCCTTGATGTTTCGGTATACATCCCTGGGCGCTTCCTCACAGGGTCTAGCCCCGTTAGAACCTCAATAGCTTCTGCGTTATATATATTTTCTTTTGTCCTTGCCATATTAAAGACACACCCTTCTAAACTTAAAAGACTTAATAATTTACTGAGCTGCTAGTTTATCAAATTCTAAGCAAAAAAATAGGGGGGCAATCGCCCCCCTACATTAGTAATTTAACTTAAACAGTATATTATAGTACTGACCAAGTTAGACCTAGAGCAACTGAACTGTTGTTCTTAAGGCTTACTTTATTACCTTTTTGGTGAGTCAACATAACACGAGCGGCTAAGTTGTCATCAAGTTTGTACTGAACGCCAGCACCTAAACGTACACCAACTTTAGCTTTATTAACGTTGCTTTCGTTAGTTACAGTTTCACCAGCTACAGAAATTTTAGCTTTCATACGACCGAAACCAACTTTACCAAGTAACTCAACTTCTTCGTTGATTGGCATAAAACCAACAGCGTCGATGTATAAGTTGCTGCTTTTAGCAGTTACGTCATTATTTCTAGCATTTTTCTTAGTAGCTTTTTTAGCAAAGCTTGCACCAGCTTCAACACCAAAGTTTTCAGTGATTTTAGCGCCACCGAAGATACCAAGACCTAAACGGCCTTTTTTGGCTTCGATGCTACCTAGATTTGTATTCATGTTAGCATATTTAGGATTGTTGAATTGTGCTTCAGCACCAATGTAAGGTACTACGTCTGCAGAAACTGCAGCACTAAACATTAATCCACCAACGAATACTGTTTTAATTAATTTATTCATCATAATTATTACTCCAACCAATATTGATTAAGCCGAGGATGTTAGTACATTTTTGGTGGTAGGTAAAGGCAAGTATCTGTTATTCTATGAAAATAATACTGTTTTTTTGGTATTTTTTCATTTTCATAAAGACAACTAATACAAAAACAGCTAAATATAAGGAACTTTCACCCGCAATCAATTCAGACAACTAAAACCAGAAGTGTATCAAACTTCCTTTACTAACAAATAACCAACTAACGTAATTTAACTATGAGATAACTCTTAATAAGTATAAGCAGACTCTATATATAGGGATTAATATTCTCTTCTCTACCATATATCTTGGCTAACTTAAACAACTGAAAAATTTCTTCATCTTTTTGATAAGAATTTTCACACATTCATCACTAACGTATTCTATGACTTATCAATTATTTTAAGCTTTAGCCATTGCAGAGCTATAACAGCTGATGCTGTAACAATTTTTCCAGTATCCATTAATTTTATTGCTGTTTCAGTTTTGAAAATATGAGTTTTAATATCTTCCTCTTCTTCAACTAGGCCATGATTACTGCTTCCGGGGAAAGAATTATTCACAATTCCACAAAATACATAAGTAACTTCATTTGAATGACCACATGAAGCGAGGTATTCATTAATAAATATAAGCTTATCTATATGTATTCCAGCTTCTTCTACTGATTCACGTATAGCTGTATCCTCTGGGTTATCTCCATTTTCTATATGCCCTGCAACAATATCTAAAATCCATGGGCTATTAATTTCACAACTGGTGACAGCATGACGCGCCTGCTCTATCAATAATACAGTGTCATCATTTGGACAGTATAATAATACAGCCGCAGCCTTACATTTATCTATACGTATTCGACTTATCGTATTAGACCAATCTTTATTGAATTTTTTAAATTTATATGTGGTTTCGAAACTTTTAAAGTGGCCATCAAATATTTTTTTCTCTTCGATAACCTCAAGTGAGTCACTACCGTAACAAGGCTCCCAATCATTTTCCATCAATAAATCTCACATTAAACCCATGGTATTATGCTATTCTATCATAGTGCATGGATAGCTTAATAATTTAAGCAAAATTGTAATTCACCCCCAATAGAATAAGGCTTGATTTATATGTCTTCTACAGTAGATTTATCAGCAGCAAAGGAAAAAATGTTATCACATCAACTAAGAGCCTGGGGGGTTCAAAACCCAAGGGTCCTTGAAGTTATCAGGAAAGTACCTAAAGAAATATTTTTAAATAAAGATATTTGTCCTTTAGCATATTCAGATACAGGACTTGATATAGGTAATAATCAATTTTCTCTAGCTCCAAAAATAGTTGGTCGCATTTTAGAAGCTGTTAATATCGGTACACGTGATGATATTCTTGAAATCGGCACTGGCAGTGGTTACCTTAGTGCTTTGGCTGCTGAACTAGGCTTTCATATAACTAGTCTTGATATTCATAAAAACTTTGTTGAAAAAACAAGAGTAGCACTTTCTTCATTACGACTTTCTAACTTCCACTTACTACAAAGTGATATTTTTGAGTATATAAAAGAAAAAAATAAAGTCTTTGATGTTATCATTTTAACCGGTTCGATACCTGCGATGATTCCAGATATACTCGAGCTGTTGAACTTTAATGGTCGACTTTTTGCGATAATTGGTCATAAACCTGCAATGAATGCGTGTTTATGGAGCAAAGGTAGTTGTGGTGCCATTATTAAAACTAATTTATTTGAAACTGTAGTCGAACCACTAGAAAATTATCCAGTAAAAGAGAAATTCTTATTATAGGAACTTTAGATGAAATTTTTTAAGCTTATTTTTCTTGTATTACTTCCTTATAGCGCTTTTGCCGAAAATTTAAATCAAATTTATCAAACCGCTAAAATACAAGACCCAACTTTTCAAAGAGCCCAGGCTATTTTTCTTGGCATAAAAGAAGAGATACCACAAGCATTGGCCTTATCATTACCTGCCTTATCTGCTAGCACAGCAACAGTTGGAAACAAGTCTAATAGCGTCAATGATTACCATGCGAGGAAATACCAATTAGATTTGTCGCAGGATCTTATTAACACTTCAAACTTCATTGAATACTCAGTTGCTAAAATGAAAGTTGCTCAAGCACAATTTACATTAGATAAAGCCAAGCAAGACTTAATTTTATCTGTTGCCGAACAATATTTTTCTATTTTAAGAGCAAAAAATGATGTCGATTTTCACAGTGCGAAGCTTGCAGCTTTTTCTAGACATTTGGATCAAACTGAACAACGCTTTAAAGTTGGCTTAACTGCAATAACCAACGTACATGAAGCTAAAGCTCGCCGTGACGATGCCACAGCACAACTTATTTCTGCAAAAAACACACTTAGTGACCGATATGAAGTTATTGGTGAAATAACCGGACAACAGATAAATAGTATTACAACTCTAGTACAAACAAAAGTCCCTCTAACTATGCCAATCCCAAATAATATGGATAATTGGGTTCAAACATCTTTAGAAAACAATTTAAGCCTCTTGGCCCAAAAGCAAAAACTTGAACAAAATAGAGCCATAATAAAACAGCAACGTGCAGGCCATATGCCTACGCTAGCACTAACAGGAACAATATTAAAAGTTAAATCTGCAGCTCCAACATCAATCTATTCAAATACAAAATCAATAGGCTTAATCTTAACAGTGCCAATATTCTCTGGTGGCTCAGTATTATCAAAAACCGAACAAGCTATTCAATCTCTTGCAGCAACACAAAGTGAATATGTAAGAACCTACCGTAATATAGAAAGTACCACCCGCAAAGCTTTTCGTGGGATAAGAACTCAGTTATCAGAAATCAAGGCTTTAGAACAAGCAACCATTTCGAATCAAAGTGCTCTAAAAGCAACAGAAGCTGCTTTTGATGTAGGAACTAGAACCATGGTTGATGTGCTTAATGCTCAAAGTGAATTGTTAAATGCGAGGAAAAAATTTAAGAATGCACACTACGACTTTATTTTAGAGACCCTAGCACTAAAAGCTAGTGCTGGACTGTTATCAGATGCCGATCTATCTGCAGTCAATGATTGGTTACAAAAAATTTGAAATAGCATCTACAGTTACTTTTGTAGCACCTTGATTAGTATCAACTACTGTTTTTGATGCTTGAGCTAATTTTTCTGATTTTTCTGGATTATCAATAAGCTCACATATAGATTTAGCTAACTCGTCAGAGTTATTAACCACCTTAATTCCATCTGCTGATAATAATTTTTCTGTGATTTCTTTAAAGTTTGAATAATAGTGCCCGGTTAGCACTGGCACTGGTACACTTGCCGGCTCTAGTACATTATGTCCACCAATATTCACCAAACTACCACCAACAAAGGCAATTGTTGAGGAATTATAGAATACCCCCATTTCACCCATCGTATCTCCAAGTAAAATGCTAGCATCTCCGAGCACTGATACGCCTTCACTTCTCCTAACGTATTTGTACCCACGTGAATCTAAAAGTTCAGCAACATCATTAAAACGCTCTGGATGCCGTGGCACCAATATCATGAAAAAATCAGGATGATTTTTCCGTATAATATCAAAAGCATCTAGGATCTGCTCTTCTTCTTGTGGGTGCGTACTTGCCACGGTTAATACATGTGGTTTATTTAATATTTTTCCTAATTCAATGCCTTTACTAATCACTGTTTCACTAAATTTTATATCAAACTTAACATTTCCTGCAGTAGTTAATTTTTCAGACTTTATGCCAATGCCTTTGTATCTTTGAGCATCATGTTCGCTTTGAGCTAAAACTTTTGTTACACAATCTAACATTGCTTTGCTGAAAAATTTATATTTACTATAACCTTTATAAGAGTGGTCGGAAATCCGTGCGTTTACTATTAATACATCTATATCAGCTTTAGCACTTTCAAAAATCAAGCTAGGCCATAGCTCTGTTTCCATAACTACAATAACTTTTGGACTTAATGCACGTAAAAATCTTTTAATAAAGATACTGCAATCAAAAGGCAAATATGTATGGTTAACACCTTTTAAAGTTTGTGCATAATTAGAACCTGTTGGAGTAGTAGTAGTAACCATAATAGGTGTGTCAGGATAACGTGCTCGTAACATATTTATTATTGGCGTTGCAGCTTTAGTCTCACCAAGAGAAACGGCGTGTAATAAAATACCATTTTGGTGTTTAACATTAAAGTTGTTAATTCCCATACGCTCTATTAGTCTATATCGATAATCCTTAAGTCTCATGGAGCGCACAAACATTCTTAAAATGTACAAGGGCCAAACTAATAACATCAATACTTTATAGAGACTATACCAAGCAGGAACTTTCTTCATAGTAAGTTTACCACCTTAAAGTGTTTGGGCCATTATATGAGTTTTCAAATGCGAAGTCTATTGTATGATATAATCAATAACTAAAGCACTTAAGATTTCAATGAAGTTTACAGATAAATTAGAGTTGTCTCTGTTCAACATAAGCTGGATGCCTAAATTCAAGGTTCGGGAAAGCAATAAAGCCAAATATTTACGGCTGGTTGCAGGGAACTATAAAACCCTAGAAATTATTATTCCCAAACGAAGGCCAAGCGTTAGCAAAATTATCACTTTTTTAGTGCTCAAACAACGTTGGATCACCTCCAATGTAACTTTACAATCCGAGCCTAGACACAATTTGGTAACAGATACCCGAGTCTATAGTTTAAACTTACTGCTAATAGATGAGTTATGGCAACTAATCTATATTAATGAATCAGCAGTAAAGATAACCGCCAACTATAAATATAAATATTTACTTATTAGCGGTTATCAGAGTCACCCCGAAGTAACTAAAGAAAAAATAAGGTCATGGCTGAAATTATATGCAAAAAAATCTCTTGCATCTCTAATTGAAAGTAGAGCAATAACTATGGGGCTTACCTATAATAAACTTTCTATTCGTGGTCAAAAAACTATTTGGGGTAGTTGTAATGAAAGTGGTAATATTAGCTTAAATTATAAATTACTATTTTTAGAAAAAAACATCTGTGACTATATCTTGGTGCATGAATTATGCCATTTAAAATATTTGGATCACTCTGTGAGATTTTGGAAAATGGTAGAACATTACCTTCCTAATTATAAAGACTTTATTGCATCTCTCAAAAATAATTACACCACCTCTATGCTTTAACAATAGCTAGGGAAATCCCCAACGAATCCATTAGAAAAGTTTTCAATATTTACTCTAGCATCCGCTTCATTTCTAGCTTTAGCAACAATAACCACCACTCCTTTTCGTGCTTTTTGCTGTACTATTTTTTGAATTTTCTCAAAAACTCCAGCCCACTTAGCATCACCAGCCATTTTATCTCCGATATAAAACCAAGACCACGTTAGCAAATAATCATTTCCGTTGTGATAATTTGTCTCAAGCACACTAAACTCTTTAATATTTTCCAGTGGTTGCTCAACAAGATCTTGATTCTTTTTCGACCAGAAATCATTATGAACATACTGCTTGAAACTTTCGGGCAAACTGCTGCCATGCCCCCCCTGAAATAAAGTAATATACACCATCACATTATTAGAACCATTAACATATTCATAAT
>Ga0066606_10000133_pt1 | contig 43354 bp, 47 predicted proteins | sample SaaInlV_DNA_100m_FD_60386 | JGI IMG/M metagenome (GOLD analysis project Ga0066606, IMG submission 60386) | Marine microbial communities from expanding oxygen minimum zones in the Saanich Inlet - SI075_LV_DNA_100m | ecosystem: Environmental > Aquatic > Marine > Unclassified | place: British... | reverse complement strand
ACCTTTTCTTTCGTATGACTCCCGAATAGAGTCAGGGGGATACCATGCTGGATCTTTCTTTTTTTGAATTATCTTCGCTGTCCCTATTGGGGTGCGCCAGCCTTTTCTACCAATTCCGATAGGATGAGTAGTTACTAATTTTTGGTCTGGATGGTAGAAATATAAGCGCATTTCAGCCAAATTAATAACAATGCCGCTTTTAGGTCCCGGGGGTAAGATAAATTGAGTTGGAATTGTAATTTTTTTGCCAGATCCTATTGACCAAGGATTAACTTTAGGATTAGCTTCAATCATTTCATATATGCCAATATCAAACCTACGTCCAATATCACCCAATGACTCACCACGTTGTGATTCTACAGTTTGTACTCCACCAATAATGTTGCCTCTATCAGGGATTAAAAAAGTAAGCCCCAATGTTGTGCATGGAAATGCTAACAATAATAGGTATAACAAATATGGACGCATGATACCTCTCTTAAAAATTTAAACCACTACTAGAGACAATATCGGCAAATTTCTAACAAGCAATAAATGTAATTACATGTTAATGGATAATCTCTTCTAAAATGGGTATTAGGAATGTAGTAAAACATAAGACCGTAAACCAAATAGGATTATGCTGGTGTTATCGAAATTTTTTAATAAAAAAGAAGAAGAGCATCAATCATTAGGATTGGTTATCATCAGTTATAGTATCCAGGGGGCATCAGTAATTGTGTGCAGCCAGGATAAAGGACTGAAAATACAGGAAGTTACTTTCTTTGATAGAGAGATCTCGGGCAGTGTTAATACTGAAGAGCATAGCTTGAAGCCAATAATTCCTGAATTAAAAGCATATATAGAAGAGAACAAGTTGCAGGGATATGATTGTGCTGTAGTGTTAAACCCCAATGAATATGTTATGAAGATGTTAGATAAGCCTAAATTGCCTGAAGAAGAAATAAAAGATGCACTTAAATTCGCCATGCAAGATTTTATTAGTTATGGGTTTGATAATTGTATTATAGATTACGTTTCTTTACCGGAGCAGAGACGTAGTGATTCTGCTGAGATGGTATTTGCAGTAGCAATGGATAAAAACAAGATGATCCATATTGATGAAATGATAAAAAAACAGGGTTGAATTTGCAGTTCATAGACGTTCCCGAGATAACAAAGCGACATATTTTTGAATGTTTCCATCCTAATTCTGGCACAATAATTTTACTGCATATTGATGTTAGATACTGCCAGGTAATGATTTTGTTTAATAATGATATATTGGTAATACGGAGCATAGACTTGGTGTTGAATGCAGAGTCAGAGAATAGTGATTGGGAAGAAGTGGCTATGGAAATACAAAGGTCAATGGATTATGCCAATAATATTTTTGGTCGGCAAACACAACCTAAACTTTATGTGTTGCCATTGAAAGAAGATCTTAGCCGTGGAATGAATTATCTGGCTGCAGATTTGGGATTAAATGTTAAAGATATAAATTTTTCAACAAAAATAGATTACTTTAAAGAGTATTCAATAGTCGCACAAGAGCCATATGTGCTAGGGGTCGGACAATTTATTAAAGAATCCATAATAGTTGAGAGCGCCAATGCAGTCAATTAATTTATATCAACTTGAAATAAAACAAAAAGTATTACTGAATTTTATGCAGATAATTCAGGCTGGAGGTTTGTGCTTGGTTTTGCTGTGCATGTCGACCATATATGAATTTTATGATTACTATGAATTACAAAAAGAATATAATTCACTGAATCAGAATCAGCAAGATTTATCTTTAGGGTTAGACAACATGCAAAAACAAATTATTTCAGAGCATGCTAAAAAGGAAGCCTCTAATAAAGTTGTGGTTTTGCAGAAAAGTCTACAAGAACAACAATTGATGTATTCTACTTTGGTTGCTTTGCAAAGTGGAGGAGAGCATGGTTTTCATCAATATCTTCAGGCATTTTCTAATTATAATATTCCTGAAATTTGGTTGACAGAATTTGATTTGGGAACGAACGGGGCTAATGTTAAAATAGTTGGTCAAACTTCATCTCCAAATAAAATTCCGATTTTAATTCAATCTCTAGGCGAGCATGATTCTTTCAAAAGCATGATTTTTGAAGTGTTTAAGCTCGAAGTTAGAGAAGAAAACAATGAGGTTACAAACTTTCATCTGGAGACTATACAGTGAAAAAGTTCATTGATCTTAAGAATGAGGTGGAGACACGGGTCGATGGATTGTCGGTACGTGAGCGAATTTTAATAGTATTAACATTAATTACATTGCTATATTTTGCATGGGAAAATATTGTTTTTAAACAAGTATGGTTATCTAAAGATACGTTAGTATCACAAGTTGATAATGTAGGTAGAAAAATTCAAAATGTACATGGTCAGATAGAGCATGTAACCAGTAAGATGAAAACTAATAATTATTATGATTTATTAAAACAAGTAAAGTTATTAAAAACTCAAAACCAAGAGATGAAAAAACAGATAAGTTCTCTTGCATCTCAATTATTACCTCCAAGTGAAATGACAAACATGTTGACACATATGTTACAAGATGAGTCAAAAATTCGTATTGTATCGATGAATAATATACCTGAAACGCCACTATTTGATCGCTCTGAAACTGAAGGAGGAGAAGAAGAGTCTCAGGATCCCAATCAATTGCAAGTATATCAGCACGGGATCCAATTAGTTATAGAGGGGGAATATTTTGATATCATGAATTTCCTTGAGAACTTAGAAAGAATACCGTGGAAGCTTATTTGGAGCTCTTTAAATTATAAAGTTTCTGATTATCCAAATGCTCAAGTGACGATTACTTTGTATACTCTTAGCTTGCATCAGGGCTGGATTAGTACATAGGTGAGTTGTATTTTATGAGTAATTTGCTAATCTATAAGTTAGGAAGTTACCCCAAAAGTGGTGCGCAATGTACGTAAGACTTATATGGATGTTGGTCTGCGGTATGATACTCATGCCTTATACAAGTTTTGCCGATGGCAATGATCCGACTCAACCTTATCATATGATTAATATTAATCCTGATTACTCTGGATTGTTTGATGAAGAGGTAGAGAGTGATACAGAGATTGTGCTACAAGCCATAATGAACAATAAAAACAAGAATGTCGCCATTATAAATAACATCATGGTGCATGAGGGAGATGAGTTGAAGGGGTATAAAATAAAAAAAATTAATGCAGATAATGTATTAGTTGAAAGTGAGACACAAAAATTAGAACTTAAAATTAGCATGGTAGCAAAGATAAAGGATTAACCATGAAAATAATAAAATATATCACGATGATCGGAATCCTTTTTATTTTTGGCTGTCAAAATATATCTGGGGAAAAATCGACTACCCTTGATCACATAAAAAAAGATATTGTTCAGGGTGCTCGAGGGAATTATGTTCTAAATGATCAAAAGCCACTGCCGAAATTTGTACGTGATACATTATATGCCTCGGAAATATTTTCTGTAGATAATGCTATACAAAAAGTAGTCTTGCCGAAGCAAAAAAAATTGATGTAATAGCGGATAATGTTAATGTGGGTCCATTTTTCCAAGGACTAGTAGAGGGTACAACAATCAATGTAGTAGTAAGTCCACATGCATCTGGAACTATTAGTCTGAAACTTAAGAATGTAACTATTAGTCAAGTTTTTGAGGCAGTATATAGCTTGTATGGTTATGAAATGGAAACGATAGCCAATGACACAATAAAAATTAATCCAGCAGCATTGCAGACGCGGATGTTTTCAGTTAACTATATCGATATGAAGCGCTCAGGGACGTCGCAGACACGAGTAAATTCATCAGGGCTTGATGGAGTTAATGAGTCCTCGTCAGATGATAGTTCTTCTGAGTCTGAAGATAGTAGTAATGATTCTTCCGGTCTCAACAGTAAAGTTACTACATCAGTTGAATCAGATTTTTGGAGTGAAATAAATCATACCGTTACGAAAATTGTGGGTGGTGCTGAGGGGCGGAGTGTGGTTGTGAGCCCGATGACCAGCATGGTTACCGTAACGGCCATGCCGAATGAGTTAAGTAAAGTAGGGCAGTATTTGAAAAAATCAGTTGGCACGCTGCAGAGACAAGTAATACTGGAAGCTAAAATACTTGAAGTTGAATTAAATGATTCGTATCGAGCAGGTATTAATTGGGCGCAGATAGGGAGAACTTTTGCAGCGACTCAAATTGGAGGTAATATTAATAATGCTGCTAATATAGCAACCTCTTTGCCTGTATCAGTCCCTACTACTGCAACAGCCAACCCTACTCAAGTAGATTTGTCCACCCTAAATCCATTAACAGCATTGCCTGCACAAGCAGGGGCATTTGGAGGGGTGCTAAACCTAGGTGTTAATTATGGAAAATTTACCGCATTCTTAGAAATGTTAGCTAATCAGGGTAATGTTCAGGTGTTGTCTAGTCCTAGGGTTTCAACAATGAACAACCAAAAGGCGTTGATAAAGGTTGGCACTGATGAGTTTTTTGTTACTGGTGTTACGACTAGTACCACTACTGGCACAGGTGGGGCAACTACATCCTCACCGACAATCAAATTTAATTCTTTCTTCTCTGGAATAGCATTAGATGTTACGCCGCATATAGATGATAAAGATAATGTTACGTTGCATATTCATCCAACTGTAAGTTTGGTTACAGAAGTTACAAAAACTGTAACATTAAATAGTGGTAACCAGACGTTCCCATTGGCACAAAGTACTATTCGTGAATCTGATAGCATAGTGCATGCTAAAAGTGGTGAATTAGTAGTGATTGGAGGAATGATGCAAGATAAAATGGCTGAGGTTGTATCTGGGGTCCCATATTTAATGGACTTACCATTTATTGGCAAATTATTTCGACATACTAGACAGCAGGCAACAAAAAGCGAGTTAGTTATTCTGTTGCGACCAGTGGTTATTACTGAAGATCAGTGGAATAAAGAATTAGAAAAAACCTATGATTCATTTGGTCAATTAGATCGTGGGTTTCACTTGGGTAATAATATAGAAATGTTTGGTATGATGGCGGAGCACTAAAACAATGAACAAGTTGTTGCTGATGGGATTGTTATTGATACAGGCAAGTTTTGCTTGGTCCTCTAATGTTGATATTCAACGAACACCATTAAGTGAGCGAGAGCATTCTGCAGTATTATATCATAGGGCCTTATCATTATTTAAAGAAGGTAGTGATATTGAAAGTAGCGTTATATTTCATCAGGTCTTAGATCGTGACCCAGGGTTTACTCCTGCCCGCATTGCATTGATTAAAATTTTCAAAAAAATTGGTTGGGAGCGGGAAGTTAATGATTTGCTAGATGATGGTTTGAAAAGTAGCCCAGAAAATAAAGAATTATTACTTGAGCAAGTCGAAATATTTTTATCAAGTAATAACGATGAAAAAGCGTTGTCATCATTGCTGAAAATTAAAGAGGAAGATAAAGACCAGCGATATAAAACATTATTGGCTGTAACTTATTTTGATTTGGGACTCTATGAGCTTGCACAACAAAGTTATATTAAATTGTTACATGTTGATTCGAATAACATGAAGTGGTGGTTGGGATTAGGTTTAGCATCAGAGGCATTGGGTAGTAATAAGCAAGCATTAAATTCATATTATAAAATTTTAAAAACTGGTGGGCTTGAGCATTCAGTAATGAAGTATGTGGAAGCAAAAGTACAAATCCTAACAAATTCAGGATGATAAGCACAGATGCCAAGAGCTGAAAAAATAAAAATTGGTGATTTGTTTCTAGATAATGGCTCTATAACTGAAGCTCAGTTGAAGCAAGCATTAGTACATCAAAAGATAAATGGTGGCAAGTTGGGTGCAATATTGGTCCAGCTGAATATTGCTACCGAGAGACAGTTTGCAGAAACCTTGTCTGTTCAGTTGAAAATACCATTTATTGAGCTAGAATTTTACGACATAAAACCCGAGGTTGTTCGTCAGATACCTGAGAAAATTGCCAGGCATCATCGCTTGTTATTGCTTTCAAAAGAAAAGCGAGACAATTTGGTCGCCATGGCAGATCCAACAGATCTTGTGGCCTTAGATGAAGCTTCAAGAGTTCTTGGTGGAACAATTAAAATGGCTGCGGTCTGTGAGTCAGATTTATTAAATATATTAGACCAAGTTTATCGCCGTACAGAGGATATTGTTTCTTTTGCAAAAGAATTACAAGAAGAAATTGGAACGGGATCATTTGAAGAGCTTGAGGAGGAGCTACAGGGTGGAGATAAAGATGCTCCGGTAGCTAAGCTTTTAGATTCTATTTTCACAGATGCGGTCCAAATTCGTGCGTCTGATATTCATATAGAGCCAGATTATAATGTTGTTAGGATTCGGTTGCGAGTTGATGGTGTTTTACAAGAAGACATAATTGATGGACTTGGAATTATTGGTCCCTTAGTTTTACGGTTGAAGCTAATGGCAAAACTTGATATTTCAGAAAAGCGTTTACCTCAAGATGGCAGATTTCAGATAAAATCTAGTGGTCATCGATTGGATGTAAGGATCTCAACGATACCTTTGCAAAATGGTGAAGGTGTGGTAATGAGATTGTTAGATCAAACTGAAGGTATCTTACAGTTAGATAAAATTGGCTTGCCAGATAATATCGTGGAAAGACTTAGGTTTTCTATTACTAGGCCAAGTGGGTTGGTTTTGGTAACGGGGCCAACAGGAAGCGGCAAAACCACAACATTGTATGCCTGTTTGACAGAGTTGAATTCGAAAGAAAAGAAAATTTTAACTATTGAGGACCCAATTGAATATGTGTTACCTAGAGTAAATCAAATTCAAGTTCAAGCCAATATTAATCTAACCTTTTCAGCAGTGTTAAGAGCAGCTTTACGACAAGATCCGGATATTATCATGATAGGTGAAATGCGAGATGAGGAGACCGCTCGTATTGGTGTTAGAGCAGCAATGACTGGTCATTTAGTATTGTCAACCTTACATACTAATGATGCAATTAGTTCGGCAATACGCGTAATAGACATGGGAGTTGAGGGATATTTAGTAGCAAGTGCTCTGCGTGCAATAACAGCACAAAGATTAGTTAAAAAAGTGTGTGAGACTTGTCGAGAACCAGAGGCGCTCACTGATGAAGTAAAGAAAAAACTTAAAATGATTATTGGTAAAGTGGAGGATAGCTGGTTTTTATAATGGCAGAGGTTGTTCTAGGTGTTCTCAGCGTGGTTATAGTGGTCGTGTTGCTATACATGAACTATTTAGAAATAGATTTGGGGTTGGCTGAAGCATTGCGTGACTCTGATGGGAATTTGTTTAAAAAGAGAGCCTATGCACAGCCAGGATTTATTCCATTATCTTTTGCTGCTTTAGAGCGAGCCTTGCAAAAAGAAACCACGGTTGAGGAAGTGATTAGAATTTCTGGAGATGTCGGTGGCTCTGTTGATGAGGGTGTTGATTTTATTAGTCGTATCAACATATAAGGTATAATATATGCTGCACTTTGAATATAAAGGTAGAAATGATTCTGGCAAAGAAGTTAATGGAAAGCTGGATGCTGTTTCTAAAGAAGTAGCTATATCTATACTAAAACGTAACAATGTTATTCCAACTCAAATAAACGTGGTTGCTAAAAACGACAATTTGGCAGCAGTTATATCAGATAAATTAAATTTAAACCAACCATCACTAACGGATATGATTTTATTTAGCAAGCAAATGTATGCACTTTTAAAATCAGGGATCCCTATTATCAGGACTATGAAGATAGTAAGTGGTACAGTTAAAAATGAGCGTTTGGAATCAAGCCTTACAGATATGGTTTCTAGTCTTGAGGGTGGAGTAACATTAGGCCAATCTATGCGTAAGCACCCCAAAATTTTTCCTTCAATCATGCAGGCGTTAGTTGATGTCGGTGAGAATACTGGTAGCTTAGATTTGGTGTTCCAGAGAGTTGCTGAGCATTTGCAACGTGAGGATGTAACAAAAAAACAAGTAAAATCAGCAACAAGATATCCTATGATTGTGGTAATTGCTATTTCTGTAGCTATTGCTGTTATAAACATTGTAGTAGTGCCAGCATTTAAAAATTTCTTTGATCAGTTTCAGACTGAGTTACCATTGCCCACACGAATTCTAGTGGCATCATCAGATTTTATGGTTAACTACTGGTACCTGATATTAATTGTGCTCGTTGGGGGAATTGGATCCTGGTTATATTATATCAATACCGAACGTGGGGCTATGGTTTGGGGCAAGTATCAGTTGAAGCTGCCTTTGGTTGGGGTTTTAATTGAAAAATCAGTATTGTCACGTTTTGCACGTTCATTTTCTTTAACGTCAAGAACAGGTGTTCCATTACTAGATTCAATTAGCTTGATTGCTAATACGGCTGATAATGTATATGTCAGTAAAAATATTATGTTGATGAGATATAATATACAAAGGGGTGAAAGTCTTGCGACGGCAGCTTTACATACAGGAATGTTTCCGCCGCTAGTTATGCAAATGATTGCCATTGGCGAGGAAACCGGAGAAATAGATCGACTACTTGATGAAATCGCAGATTTTTATGAAGATGAGCTAGATTACGAGTTAAAACGCTTGGGTGAGGCGATTGAGCCCATACTTATAACATTTATTGCTGTGCTTGTGCTAATTCTAGCTTTAGGGGTATTTTTGCCAATGTGGGATCTCTCAAAGGTTGCTTTAGGAGGGCATTAGTATCGGTATACTAACATTCACAAGATGTGAATATGCTCATATGCACCCATTTTTCCCAAGAAGTGACCTATACTTGCTTTATAGGTCCGCTTGGTAACTTGATAAATTTGTAGGATGTGCAATCTTTAATAGTATGGTTCGGACTTTTTATAATATTAATAAAATTAGGTGAGCCACATGTATATGTATAAGAAACAACAACAGGGCTTTACACTTATTGAGCTAGTAATCGTAATCGTCCTAATTGGTATTTTAGCTGCGACGGCATTGCCGCGTTTTGCTGATTTAACTACTCAAGCTAGAACAGCTGCGTTCAGAGGGGTTGAAGGTGCCTTGGGTTCGGCTGTAAATATAGCACATGCTCAGTGGCTAGCTTCTGACAATCCTGCAACTATTACTTTAGAGAATGTTACAGTGCAAATGACAGCAAATGGTTGGCCTGAGGGCGGTGCTACAGCTGGTGTTGATAGTGTTGCAACAAGTGCTAAGTGTGTAGAATTGTGGAATGCTGTTTTAAGCAACCCACCGACAGTTGGAAATCCATGCGCAGGGACTTGTGAATATTTAGCAACAGGTGCATTAGCAGTTTGTACATTTGACGATCAGCAGGGAGTATCTGGTGGTAATAGACTGTCATACACCCTGACATCAGGCGGTATAGTTAGGTCTGCAACACCGTAAAAGAGTTTATGCTCACTGAACCCAGAGGCAGAGTTTTTGCCCCTGGGTTTTTTATTGCCCCTGGTAAATATTTGCCCATAGTATTAAGCTATGAGTATGAAAGGATTCACACTCATTGAGACAGTTTTAGTTATTTCCTTAATTGGTATTTTAGCTGTGATTGCAGCACCACGATTTGCTAATGTTTTAACTTTTAGCACCAATACATTCTTCGAAGAGACCCTCAACAGCGTCAGGTATGGCCAGCAATTGGCTGTAGGAATGGGATGTGATATTCAGGTTACTATCAGTCCAACAACTGTTGCTCTTAATGCTAGAGCAAATTGTTCGACAGGAAATTTTACACAAGCTATTCGTGATCCAGCTCTGGGAGCTTCTAGTTACTTGAAGACTGCACCAAGTGGGGTAACAATAAGCAATACTAATTTTCCAATATATTTTGATCCGCTTGGTCGGTCACATGATGTAGCTTCTGGCAATGTTAGTGATGCAAGTTTGACTATTGCCACTAGAACACTACAAGTGGTTGGGGAGACTGGCTTCACCTATGTTCCGTAACTCGCAAGCATTTACTTTAGTTGAAACTGTTATGGGAATAGTAATAATTTCTATAGCTATGACAGGAACTTTATTAGCATTTCAAATTGTAACTAGATCTAGTGCAGATCCAATGATATATCAGCAAGCAACCTCTATTGGTAAAAGTTATATAGAAGAGGTAGCATCTAGAAGTTATCCAACAATTTTACCATGCCCAGTACCACCAGTAGGTGGAAGGTCAGTTTATGAAAATATTTGTGATTATAATAATTTGACTGATATTGGGGCTCGAGATCAAAATGGTCAAGCAATTACAGGACTTGAAAACTACACCGTTAATGTGGCTTTTGATACAACAACTGCTGCGTTAGGCTTATTAACCCCAGGAACCCAGGTAATAAGGATAGATGTCACAGTATCACACACAAGCATCCCCAACCTTTTGTTCAGCACCTACAGAACGCAAAGGTAGACAAGGATTCTCTTTAATAGAGTTGGTAATAACTATTACTATTGTTAGCGCAATATCTGTTATGGCCATGGGGTTTTTATATTACCCAGTGCAGTCATATAGTGATATAGCAAGAAGAGCACAGCTAGTGTATACCGCAGAACAAGCTTTGCGACGTATGGAGCGTGATATAAGAAATTCTATACCAAACAGTTTGCGTGTGAAAAGCGTTGGTGGCATTCAGGCTATTGAGATGATAAATGTTGTTGAAGGTTTTCGTTATAGAAGAAGGAGCCCTGGAGGAAATGCGGCTGTGATATCATTTAATCAAGCCGATGTTTCATTTAACATATTTAATACCTTCCCTGCAGCCATGTTGGGTAATAATGGTTATCGAGCAATTGTATATAATATTGGTGCCGAAGGAGCTGGCTCTGATGCGCCAATATCAGGAGCTAATGTTTATGCTTCAGGATTATCAGCAGGACCATTTCCTCCAGTTAACACTCATGTTATTTCACCCGCAGCAACAACAATGACGCTAAGTAATGTTGGTAATGAGGGACAGGTGGTTTTTGCTCCTGGATTTCAATTTGGTATGGAGTCGCCACAGCAGCGAATTTTTTTTACTGATACACCAATTAGTTATGTTTGTAATTCAAGCACAGGATCTATAATTAGATATCAGGACTATACAATCCAACAAACTCAACCTTATGATAGTACCGTGGCTCCATTAAATACTACAAGTAGCGCGTTATTAGCAAATCAAGTGTCAGCTTGTAATTTCACCTATCAGCCTGGGACATCTAGACGTTCAGGAACCATTGGGATCCAGTTGACTATGATGGGAGGTAATGAACAGATCCGATTAATGCAGCAAATTGCAGTGAGTAATGCGCCATGAGATATACAGGTAAGAAACAAAAGGGAATGATGCTGTTTGTATCTATATTTATCCTGGTTGTTTTAGCTTTAATATCAACTTATGTCGTGAGCATCAGTGCAATGACGCGGCACCTGGAACAATTTGCAACTCAGGGGGTACGGGCATTCTTCACTGCTAGAAGTGGAATTGAGTGGGGACTTTTTCAGGTGACCAATAATCCTTTGGTGTGTCCGCCGACAACAACATTTAATTTAACTCAGGGTAGCTCTAATGGGTTCTCTGTACAGATTAGTTGCACAGTAACTAGTTATACTGAGGGGATTAATAATTTTAATTTATTCACCATTACCTCCTTTGCGGAACGCGGATCTTTTGGTGATGCAGACTATGTATCTCGGCGCTTAAGGGTTGTAACCACACTTAATTAATGTCACTTTTGTATACCAATAAAAGAACTATTGCCTTGGATAGGTATTATAATTTTACTGGAATTGTGTGATTTTATAAGTGTGCATGCAATGAAAACATTATCTAAATATTTTCTGGGATGTATCTTTTTATTGGTGCCAGGGTTATCTCTTGGTTTTTGCAGTATATCCTTCAATTCTGCCGTGCAAACACACTATCAAAATGGCTCGGTAACTTTCAGATGTGATGCTGAGCTGAAAGAAGAGCCAGATACTATCATAGAAACGATGAATGTTATCAATCCTAATAATAGCTGCATTAAAACCTGTGAAGATGATTTTTGCTCAGCATCTAATACATTATCATCTACTTTAAATATTGGTGGATTTGTTTATCAATCTGGTGGTGAAGATATTACTGTGGCCAATGATGATGATTTAGTGTTATCTGGGTCTACTAGAGATTATAAAAATATTACAGTAAAGAATAGTGGCGAGATAAATTTTGCCTCTGGCTCAGAAAATCCGGTCTATAGAATTGCAAAATTAGAAATACAAAATAGTGCAATATTAAAACTAGAGCCAGGAACGTACTGGGTAGAAGAAATGTTTGTAGGAAATGACGCTGATGTTGCAATAGAAGGCACATCTGGCGTCAACCTTATTGTGGAAAAAGAATTGAAGTTTGAAAACAGCTCTGAAGTAAATAAGGGGCATACAGCAGACAAGCTATTTATATATGCTTTTTCTGATGTAGAGCTAGATGCAAAAAGTGAAGTGGTGGCCTATATATATTCAAAGGAAAATGTAGTTTTAAGGGATGAGGCTTTTGTAGAGGGTGCGATCTTAGCGAAAAATGTGGAATTAAAAACTAAAGCGGTTGTTAAGTATGATCCAAGTGGGGCTTTAAATATTGATTTAAGCAGAGTTTGTCAAAGTGCCAGCATAGATCATTTTCGTCTCAGTACTAATAATACAGGTGCATACTGTACACCACATACAGTGACTGTTTATGCAGAAAGTAGTAGCAACCAAAGCGTATCTTATACAGGTACTGCTGTTTTAGATACGGGGTCAGGGCGTGGTGATTGGACTAAAATATCAGGATCGGGTACTTTAAATGATGCTGGTGTTGATGACGGTGTTGCAATATATAGCTATGTTTCTGCAGACAATGGTGTCGCAAGTTTCCGTTTAGATTATATCGATGGCAGCAGTCCGATTAATATCTCTGTTTCAGATAATATTAACGCTAATATTACAGATGATGATAGTGAGGGATTAATATCTTTTGCCCCATATGCATTATGGCTTACTAACTCAGTAGTGTTAGATACAGAAAATGTTAACCAATATTCAGATACTATAGTTGCAGGCTCCACCAGCACGATGCATTTAACTGCATATGGTCAAACAGTTGGAGCGGGCGTTTGTGGGATCATAACTAGTTTCTCAGGAACAAAAAAATTGAAAATTTTGGCAAGATTATTATGATCCTAGCACTGGAACGAAGCTTATTACAGTTGATAGTGTCAGTGTAGGAACAGCTATAAATAATGCCACCCTGCAACCAGTGGTTTTCACCTCTGGTCATAGTGGGGTATCAATTAATTATACAGATGTTGGGAGAATTAAGCTCCATGCCATCCATGATGACAATTTAGGGATTAGTGGCGAGACTGATTATTTTGTAAGCAAGCCTGCAAATCTTGAATTATCTATTCTTGCGAATCCAAGTGCTGTGGATTCTAATGGAGCAGTGTTTAAAAAAGCAGGTGATAGTTTTGTAGCAACAGTAAGCGTGCAAGACGCCAATGGAGATATCACACCAAACTATGGCAACGAGTCTAACCCAGAAGGAATAAGTGTTAGCATCAGCAGCTTGGTAGCACCTCTGGGTGGAGAGACTGGGATTGTAGCTAATGCCGCAAGCTTTATAAAGCAAGGCCCTGGTGTCTTTAGTGCTGCTAACCTTAATTATAATGAGGTGGGTATCATTCAAATGCGTGCCAGTGTTACTGATGCTGACTATCTAGGCATAGGTAATATAATTGGGAATGAAAGTGCTAATGTTGGTAGGTTCACTCCGGATCATTTTACTGCCACAGCTAATACACCACAATTTGCCACAGCATGTCCCGTTTGCCAATTTACCTATGTTGGACAAGATTTTACTTATGACATTGAACCACAAATAACACTAACGGCCAGGAATGGCAGCGGCGGGGTGACAGCTAATTATATAGACAGTTTTTTCAAATTGGTTCCGGGAAATATTAATAGCAATTATACATCCAATAATATACAGATATTGTTAAATTCAGCACTAGCTGAAGCCGAGATTACTACTGTAGATCTTGGGAGCGGTGTTGGAGTGGTTACCTTTGGTGATGGAGGGGAATTAGTTTTACAAAAGGACAATGGGTACATGCCACCCCATTTATCGCAGAAATACAAATGGATGCGGTTGTGCAAGATAGTGATTTTGTTGCTACACAAACTACGCCAATAACGTTTGGTGGCACTATTAGTAATAACGGTATTACCTTTAGTGATTCTAAGCAATTTTATCAAGGTCGTGTGGTTTTGCGGAATAGCTTTGGATCAGAGTTGTTGAATCTTATGATGCCATTTAAAGTTGAATATTTTAATGGAACTGATTATATACAAAATCAGCAAGACTCAGTTACACAAATTTTAAGTGGTTGGGCTTTGCTGACACCGATAACACAAGGTTTAAACACCAGCATTAGTATTCAAAGTCAAATTTTGGGCTTGGGGTTAATTATATTTCAAGCACCAATACCTTCAATGAGTGGTGATGTTAATATTGAATTAGATCTTACTAATTTGCCATATTTACAACATGATTGGCCTCATGATGGCAATATGGATGGTATTGCTGATGATAATCCTCGTGCTAGAGCAACGTTTGGTATTTACAAGGGTGATTCTAATATTGTTATTGTTAAAGAAATTTATAAACCATAGCTATCATTGAGATGAAGATTCTTTTTCGTGCATTTTTTGCGCTCTTTTTATTCTATAAGAATCCATAGATTGGATCATATCCTGGGGAACCATATCGATAAATAATTTTCCTTGCACATGATCTATTTCATGTTGTATAACGCGAGAAAGGAATCCTGATGCAGTTCCGCTTATTTTCATACCATTTTTATCGTATGCAACATATTGGATATTAGTTGCTCTGGTTACTGGTCCAACAAGGTCATCTACAGAGAAGCAGGCCTCATAATCTGTTGTGACATCATCCCCAATAGCTTCATAACTTGGATTCAACCAAATAGTTTTAGGCATAGTATCAGTAAGATCTTCGCGCCATTTCTTCAGTTTTGGTTCATCGGGAACTGCAAATATAATTGCTTGTTTATGAAAACCAATTTGTGGTGCAGCAAGTCCTGCCATATTTTCTTCTTGATCAAATTTTGCTTCTATTGTATTTATTATCTGTAAATCAGACTCTGATAGGGGAAAGCTAAAAGCCTGAGAAGGTATTTTTAGATTTTTCCTTAGTTGTAGGTCTACACTTTCATTATTAAATGCCACGTAGCCAGGTAGCTCTGAATCTTTCATATTTGTTAACCCTGTTAAAATACCAAACATAAGAAGAGGTGGAAATATATTTTTTATTCTCATTTTCATTAACACATAGTATATGTAGCTAAGGATTTTATTTGATTTTGCTGAAAATATCTACCCATAAATCTGGTGTATGTATTTTTTATACAATTTAATTAACCTTTTCCCCGTATTAGTCGGAATTTCATGATTTTGTATAGCTCCCCAATTAATTGCATGCATTGGAGCAATAGTTCGAGCATTAGCTTTAGTTTCAACCAGTTTTGATAAAATAGTGTAGTCCATATCAAGATAAGACGTATCAATAGATAATGACAAGTTATCATTGAGTGGCATGTTTATTTTAGGGTTTATATCTTTAGCCCAAATACCATCGTTACAAGAATGTTTATCTTTAGGGTTAAGTAGATTTAAAAAATATATATCTGGGAGATTTACACCATCTTCTTGATACCAGCGTGCTAAAAATAACAAAAATGCACTAATGCTTGGTCCAGTGCTGTAATCCATGATATATAATTTATTTTGGGCATGTAAATGTTCAGGGCTTATGCCTTGTTTAGCAAGGTATTCCCTATAGTCAACCTGGCGTTTGAGCGTGATAATGTTTTTAGCTGATTTGGCCCATGATTTTTTTTTGCGGTTGTTCATAAGTAAATCTGGGTGTCCAGAAAATGCAATTGGAATTATTTTAGCATTAGAGTGTTCATATTTTTGTATCTCTTGCATGCTGATGCCAATTAAACTTGGTGTTTGACCTAAAATTATGACGGTGTCATTTTTAACAATATCCAGAGCACGTTTTGCTGTATTTATAAGCTCTAATTTGGTTCGTTCATTTTTCAGATACAGATGTTGAACTGAATTATCATTTTGTATTTTTAAAAAAAATGTTGTTTAGCAAAATATTTATTTTTATTTGTTTCTGTGATGGAATAATTAAAATATTTTTTTAAGGCGGTACTTAAAAATATTTCCACATCCATATTATTTAGAGCACAGAGGATATTATCCCCTGGACAGACAATGGGTTCATTATTTTTTAAGGTTTGATATATGGGCTCAAGCCAAGCTCTATGATAGTCGCTTATAGGCCTAGATAATAAATTATTTATGAATAATGGCTGCTGTGTTAGAGAGCCATGTACTGTGAGCTTTGCGTAGGTTATAGGTGATATTAGAAGCAAGATAACAGCTAAACATGTAATATTTCTAGTAGTCATTTGTTTAACAAACCATTTGTTCTGGAGAATCCCTAACTAGAGCATGAAATTTGCACAGATGGCAATAATCTTAAAACAGCAGGGATGAGATATGAGACGGTTCTTTAACTTGCTAATGGTTGGCTTATTTTGTATGGTTCCATATTTTAATTTAGCTCATGGCAGCCCTCATCATCATCACCATTACCATAACTCAAGTTCACTACCAAATTGTGATCAATTGTTTGCTAGATCTTTGCAAACCCATGGGATTCATAATCATCATGATGTTAATTTCTCTTGCGGAGCGACCACAACTAATAATATTGATAATATACTTTCAACTAAAAAGGTTATAAATTCGAATAGTAGTTGTGCTGATACCTGTGGTGACAGTGACTGTGTCGCAAGTGGAGCTACCGCAGCCACTATAGATGTAGGTTCATTTCAGGAGCAAAGTGGAGGCAGTGATATAACGGTTAATGCTAATAACAGCGTTATTCTCGGGGCTGGAGGTACTCAAAATTACAACAATATAACCGTTGATACTATGGGGACTTTAACTTTTAGTACTAATAACCCTAACACTACATATAAAATAGACAAATTAACTACTGAGGCTAATTCAACAGTGAATTTGGCCCCAGGAGATTATTGGATTAAAGATAATCAGATCAAAGCGAATACTACTTTCAATATTTCTGGTACCGGGACAGTTAGACTATATTTCAACGATAACATAACAATTCAATCTAATGTGGTTTTTAATAGTATAGAAGCTAACCCTGCTAAACAATTGTTCATCTATAGCTATAAAAGTGTAACCGTACAATCAAATACAACTATAAACGCTTTTATTTACTCTAGTAAAAAGACAACAGTAGAAGGTACCACGGTTGTTGTTGGAGCGATCTCTGGAAAAGAGGTTGATATGAAAAATACATCTAGAGTAACTTATGACAGCATTGCTGCTCAGCAAGTTGAATTAGGAAACCTCTGTGTAGAAGGAAGTAGTGTCACCCATTTTGTAATAAATACCGCTAATGTCGGTTCATTTTGTGCTCCTCACCAAGTAATTGTAACTGCAAAAAATTCTACAGCAACGGTTACAGATTATACTGGCTCAATAACTTTAGATACCGGCACAAATATAGGCTCTTGGACAAAAGTACAAGGTGCAGGTAGCTTTGCTGATACTAATACAGCTGATGGTAAAGCGATCTATACATTCGCCTCAGATGATAATGGACAAGCCATTTTTGCATTAACCTATAATAATGGACCATCACCAATTGATGTTGAGACTTACGAGACCGCCAACGATAATATTCGTGATGATGATACCGAGGGCACTATTAGTTTCGCCCCTTATGCTATTTGGTTAACTGAGGCGGCAATAGTCGACATAAACAATGTTGTGCCATTTGCAGCTAATATGACTGCTGGTGTAGAAGATACGGTACAAATTACTGCATATGGACAAGTGCAGGGAGGTAATGTTTGTGGAATTGTAACTGATTTTACTGGAAGCCAACAATTAAAATTTTGGTTTGATTATGTAGATCCTAATACTGGAGCGCTACCTATTTTATTTCGTGCTGATTTACAATCAAATACAACCAATAACTTGGCGATTACTGAAAATGCAGCAGGCACTTATGCCGTAGCATTTAGTTCTGGTGTTGCATCTGTAGGTATTAAATATAGAGATGTTGGTAAATTAAAGATGCATACTGCATTAAGCTCGAACAGCTCTGTCTCTGGAAGCACTAATAATTTTGTGGTGAAGCCTGCTACATTTGCGTTAACGATTGGTAATAACCCAGGCGCTGCTGATGCTAGTGGAGGCATATTTAAGAAAGCTGGAGAAGCTTTTAGTGTGGTTGCGACAGTGCAAGACATTGATGGCAATACTACACCCAATTATGGCAATGAAGCTGCTGCAGAGGGCATCGAAGTATATTCTAGCACTTTGGTAGCTCCTGTTGGCGGGCGTAATGGTACATCTGGGCTAGGTATCCTAGGAAATGGTAGTGCATTTACTAAGAGCACCCCTGGGGTTTTTACTGCTAATAATGTTAGTTTTGATGAAGTTGGTATTATAAAAATAAATGCACGAGTTGCTGATCAAAACTATATTGGTGCTGGTAATGTATCTGGCACTGAGACTGGTAATATTGGCAGGTTTACACCAAACAATTTATCTATAACAGCAAATACTCCATCATTAAATAGTGGATGTATTGCTTGTGGATTTACTTATCTTGGTCAAAGCTTCACATATAGTACGGCTCCTCAGTTAACTGTGACTGCGAGAAATGTTGCTGGCGGCACAACTATAAATTATGCAAATACATTCTATAAATTATCTATCGGCACCATATCTGCCGTTTACAGTAGCAATAGTACGCAAGCATTGTTAAATTCTGCATTAGCTGAAGCAGATATCAATGTTGCAGAGCAAGGTAATGGAGTCGCACTAATAAGTCTTGATGATGGTGGCGGAATATCTTTCAGTAAAGTAAATGGAATTGATGCTAGTCCATTTAATGCAGAGTTAGCACTAGCCGTTACGGTACAAGATAGTGATAGCATTGCTTATGCTAGTAATCCATATACTTTTGGAGCAGTGACTACTGGGAATGGTATTGCTTTTAATGGTGGTAAAGCATTTTATCAAGGGCGGGTTGGCGTGAAAAATGCCAATGGTTCAGAGTTAATAAACTTAACAGTTCCATTTATAGTTGAGTATTTTAATGGTACAGATTACATACCTAACACCCTGGATAGTGCTACGCAGCTGCTAAGCAATAATATTACCTTAACACCGAGCCCTGGGAGCTTAAACACCAGTGTAAGCATTCAAAATCAGGTTGGGGGTATTGGTGCTGTCATCCTGGCAGCACCAAGTCCTGCGGTGACAGGGTATGTTGATGTAGAAGTAAATCTATCTAGTATGCAATATTTGCAACATGATTGGCCTCATGATGGTAATGTAGATGGTTTATTTAATGATAACCCTGTATCTAGAGGGACATTTGGGATCTATTCTGGAGACCCAAATGTTATTTACATGCGAGAATTATACTAAACAATTGGGGCCGTGAGGCCCCTTTTTCTATAGGCTGTAATAAAGCTCAAATTCAATTGGATGGGTGGTAGTATTTAAGAGATGAATTTCTTCATTTTTCAGTTTAATATAACTGTCAATGAAATCATGTGAAAACACTCCGCCTTCAACTAAGAAGTCTCTATCGTTATCTAGAGCAATAAGAGCATTAGATAATGAGTCGCTAACATTAGGGATTTCTTTAGCTTCTTCAGGAGGTAGATCATATAGATCTTTATCCATAGGCTCTCCAGGATGTATTTTATTTTTTATCCCATCCAGACCTGCCATCAGCATTGCTGCAAAAGATAGGTAAGGATTAGTTGCAGCATCAGGAAACCTAACTTCTATTCTTCTTGCATTGGCATTATTTACAAATGGTATTCTAATTGCTGCAGAGCGATTTCTGGCTGAATAGGCTAGCATTACAGGTGCTTCATATCCTGGAACGAGGCGCTTGTAGCTATTAGTGGTTGAGTTTGTAAATGCATTTACAGCTTTTGCATGGTGTAGCAAACCACCAATGTAATACAGAGCCATTTCAGATAAGCCAGCATATTTGTTGCCAGTAAATAAATTGTTGCCATTCTTACTTAGGGATTGGTGGCAATGCATTCCATTGCCGTTATCCCCTACAATAGGTTTCGGCATGAATGTTGCGCTTTTACCATATTTATTGGCTACATTATGAACAACATACTTAAGAATTTGTAATTCATCAGCTTTTTGGACCAAGGTATTAAATTTGGTGGCAATTTCATTTTGGTTGCCAGTTGCAACTTCGTGATGATGTGCCTCTACAATTTGTCCCATTTCTTCAAGAGTTTCACACATTTCTGAACGTAAATCTTGTGATGAGTCAACTGGTGGCACAGGAAAGTAACCGCCTTTAACTTGTGGGCGATGGCCAAGGTTTCCACCGTCAACGCTGACACCAGAGTTCCAAGCCGCCTCATTAGAATCAATTGAATAAGTGGCGCTATTAATATCAATATTCCAACGGACATCATCAAGAATAAAAAATTCTGGCTCTGGACCAAAATGGGCAGCATCTGCGATACCTGATGACTTTAAATAGCGTTCAGCATTATTAGCAATTGAACGAGGATCACGATTATAACCTTGCATTGTTACCGGCTCTAGAATATCGCAACGAAGCAATAACGTTTTAGCTTTATAGAATGGGTCTAGTACAGCGGTGCTCAAATCAGGCATTAAGACCATGTCGGATTCACTAATACCTTTCCAGCCAGAGATAGATGAGCCATCAAACATCTTACCTTCATTAAGAAAGTTTTCATCTACCTGAGAGGAGCCAATAGAAACATGTTGTTCTTTGCCTCGGCTATCTGTGAATCTAAGATCAACAAATTTTATATCCTCTTCCTTAAGTTTTCTTATAATGTGCTCTATAGACGACATTACTTTTCTTCCATACTACAAAAGAACAATATTAACATGAACAGGCAGATGGATCTGCTAAGAGATTAATGTTTCTGAATGGAGCCTGATGATGGTGGAAATATGCTAGCATTGCAGTGTTTGTTGAGAATTTCACGAGCATGCAAGCTACCAGTGTCAGACCACAACTCTTCTGCCTCAATTAAATCTAGTGATTGTGTATAACCATCTAGTTCGCGTATGCAGTGTAAAATATCCATAAGTAGGACAAAGTTGTCACTTAGCTGCCTAAACAATAAGTTTCCCATATGAGCAGTTTCAGCCAAAGAGTCATATGCTGTCCGACCTATTCTGACAAAATAACTTATGTTTACTCTACGCCTACGGGCTTGACCTGGGAATAGGCCAGAAAAAATAAGGCAGTTATCACCAATATCGCGTTGTAACAGATCTCGCTGTTTACCATTTTTATTGCCAGCTTTTAAGAAATCTAGGGCAATAATTTTTTTAACAATGCTAGGCTCATTAGCAAAGCGCATTAATAAGAAAACAAGATAACTTTCAAGATCTTCATTAAGTTGCTTGTGACAAGAAATATTGGCCTCCTTGACTAGTGTTTGCCAAGCTGACGTACTCGTTGGGTGTAATACCAACTTTTTCATGTATGTACCCCTTATAAACCTCACAACTAATTATTAAACTTGTATTTTTAGTCAAAAAGCTATATAACATCCTATCTTTAAATTATAGAATATGCTGACCCATTTGGCAGTGGTTATACACCCTTTAGGAGACATTTACTGTGCAGTCACAGAACTTACGCAATATTGCGATTATTGCCCATGTTGATCATGGCAAAACTACTTTAGTCGATGAATTGTTAAAACAATCAGGAGCTGTGGCACGAGCACATGCAGATGAAGTAAGAATTATGGATTCGAATGACCTTGAAAAAGAACGAGGAATTACGATTCTTGCTAAGAATACTTCTATTGAGTATAAAGAGCACAAAATAAATATTGTTGATACACCTGGGCATGCTGATTTTGGTGGCGAAGTTGAACGTGTATTATCCATGGTAGATTCAGTGTTACTAATTGTTGACGCCGTAGAGGGGCCAATGCCGCAAACACGTTTTGTAACTGAAAAAGCGTTTAAGCAAGGCTTAAACCCTATTGTGGTTATTAATAAAATAGATCGGCCTGATTCACGTTGTGACTGGGTAATAGACCAAGTTTTTGAGCTTTTCGATCAACTGGGTGCAACAGAGCAGCAATTAGATTTTCCAGTACTGTATGCTTCAGCTATTCAAGGCTTTGCCACTACTGATGAAAATATTGTTAGTGACAATATGAGACCGTTACTTGATGCAATTATTGAATTAGTACCAGCCCCAGATGTCGATATTGATGCACCATTTCAAATGCAAGTATCATCATTGGATTATTCAAGTTATGTTGGGATGATTGGTATTGGCCGCGTTACTAACGGATATGTAAATATTAATCAGCAAGTTGTCGTTGTTGATCGCAATGGAGTCAATAGAACAGCAAAGATTGGTCAGTTATGGGAGCATAAAGGGCTTGAGCGTAATTCTGTAGAGACTGTTAGTGCTGGAGATATAGTTGCTTTATCAGGTATCGATCCATTACAGATTTCAGATACAATATGTGATAAAAATCATCCTGCACAACTTCCAACGTTGACTGTAGATGAGCCAATTATCTCTATGGTTTTCAGGGTTAATGATTCGCCGTTGGCTGGACAGGAAGGAAAATTTGTTACGAGTCGACAGATTCGTGATCGTTTAACTCGAGAGCAGCTACATAATATTGCCCTTAAAGTTGAAGATACTGCCGATCCTGATAAATTTAAAGTTTCAGGTCGAGGTGAGTTACATCTTAGTATTTTGATTGAAACCTTAAGACGTGAAGGTTTTGAAATGGCAATTTCAAAGCCACAAGTAATCATGAAAGAAGAAAATGGTAAAATGCTAGAGCCATTTGAGAGATTGGTCGTAGAAGTAGATAGCGCTTATCAAGGCCAAATAATGAAAAGTTTGGGTGATCGACGTGCAATATTAAAAGATATGTTAACTCATGGCAATAATACTGTTCGAATGGAGTTTGTAGTTCCTGCGCGCGGCATGATTGGATTTCATAGTGAATTTTTAACTTTATCTTCAGGTACAGGTATTATGACTCATGTATTTGAATGTTATGATGAGGTTCAAGAACTATCATCATTCAGGAAAAATGGCGCTCTAATTTCAAATTGTGCAGGAGTTTCTACTGGATATTCTTTATGGAACTTACAGCCAAGAGGTAAATTATTCATTGGCCCACAAGTTAAAGTCTATGAAGGTATGATCGTAGGGATCCATTCCAGAACTAATGACTTAGTTGTTAATATAATTAAAGGTAAACAGTTAACCAATGTTAGAGCATCAGGTACAGATGAAAATATAACATTAACACCTCCTATAATACTGACTCTTGAGCAGGGTATGGATTTTCTTAATGATGATGAGTTACTTGAAGTAACCCCTAAATCACTGAGAGTACGTAAAGAATTTCTTAAAGAACATGAAAGAAAAAGAGCTTCAAGAGGTGGGGCTAACTAAACTTATACAAATTATTAAATAATAAATTATATTAATCACCGTGATATTCACGGTGATTAATGTATGAATATATTCAGGCCATCCTTTACTTTTATTAAGATGTTCAACATATATTGTTAGATGTTACTTCTTCTTAATAGAACAATTCACAATAATAAAATTATCCACATTAGATATACCATTTATAGCCATTTTTAATGGGTGATAGTTAGTTGTATTTGTATACTCATGTACTGATTTTATTGAGCACGATATTTTTGTAAATTCCTTAATATCTCCATATCTTATTAATTTGTTGTCTTTAGTACGCATGAGATAAAACATGTTTTTATTAATCCCTATATATGCTGAATAATAGGGATAATGGGTCAGTCTATTTATTTAGTATCATAAATGATAGTATTTATGTAGATATATGTGATAAGGGAGAGTTTTATGGATACACAACAGCATGATCATTTGTTCATAATGACCGGGCCCCCTGGAGCCGGTAAATCTACGATTTTAAGTATTTTAAAAGAGCTAGATTTCAAGGTGATTGATGAGCCAGCAAGGAAAATTATATCAGAACAAAGAGCAATTAATGGCAAAGGCCTATATGATCAGGATAAAGGTCTGTTTGTTGACTTAATGTTATCTCGAACTATTTATCAATATGAGCAGATGATGCAGGTGAGTTCACCAGTTATCTTTGATCGAGGTATACCAGATAATATAGGGTATGCATCATTGTTTGGAGTTGACACTGAGATTGCTAAGAATACAGCGAATACATTTCGTTATAATAAGAAAGTTTTTTTTACTCCATCTTGGAAGGAAATATATCAAACAGATCAAGAGAGAAAAATATCTTTTGATGAAGCAGACGCTTTTGGTGAAATCATCAAAGCTAACTACTTGAATTTAGGATATGATGTATTAGATGTGCCTAAAGACACACCAAACAATAGAGCTAAATTTGTTCTGAACCATATTTTTGATTTTGTTTTAGAAAATAAGCCGCAATGAATTTAACTAGAAGCAAAAAAGTATATCATCAATAAAGTTCATTGGTGTTAGCACACATTTTTCATGATGTAGATTAGCTGTGACGCATATATTATTTATGTATTTGAATCGGTTTTAATGGTGGAAAATACAATATTAGTTGAGCTCTAATTTAACTGGGTGCTTTTATATTAAAAAAATTATTTTTTTAGGACATTATTTCAAGCAATAATTATGCATCATGGATTTATAATTAAGTGAATAATGATTACAAAGAGTAGAAAAGAAAAAGCCCAGACAAAAGCCTGGGCGAATAACCGAAACTTACCGGTTGGAGATTGACAATATCTATATTCGCACAATAATCTTTTATCATATGTAGGATATGCGCTATGTTCGGTGTGAGTGTTGTCTTATCGTCAGGCAATTTAACCGGGTAGTTAACCTATGTTATAATGCATTCAAATACGATAAATAGGCCTTAAAACATGAGTTATTTATATCCTTATACCGATCCTTACATGACCCATGAATTAGCAGTTGGTTCTGGGCATACTTTATACATTGAAGAATGTGGTAATAAGGCTGGGATCCCTGTTCTATTTATTCATGGAGGTCCTGGAATTGGTTGTAGCACAGAGCATAGGCGATTTTTTTCTCCAGAGAAATACAGAGTAATTTTATTTGATCAGCGTGGCTGCGGCAGATCTACACCTCACGCCAGTTTAGAAGCTAACACAAGCCAGGAGCTCATTTCGGATATTGAAAAAATCAGAATACATTTAAATATTGAGAAGTTTATTCTTTTTGGCGGATCGTGGGGGTCCACCTTATCGTTACTATATGCTATTCATCACCCAAGTCGTGTATTAGAGATGGTGTTGCGAGGAATATTTTTATGTCGCAGACAAGAGATAGATTGGTTTTATCGTGGGGTTGGGACGGCACAACAGTTTCCTGATTATCATAAAGACTATATGTCATTGCTTGTTTCAGATGATAAGGACCCAGTGGTTGCATATTATGATTTGCTAACTTCTAGTGATGAAAATGTGCGAAAGTCAGCAGCTATAGCATGGTCATTATGGGAAGCTAGAACATCGACATTAATCATAAATGAGGGAGCATGTGATTTTACTACTCAAATAAATGTAGCGCTAAGCATGGCAAGAATAGAGTGTCATTACTTTATAAATAATATTTTCTTTGCAGAAAATTTCATTTTAGATAATTTAGAACCAATTAAAGATATTGAGACTCATATCGTTCATGGTCGATATGATTCAATTTGCCCAATCACCAATGCATTTGAATTACATGAAAATATGAATAATTCAACATTGCATGTAATCGATGCTGCTGGGCACTCTGCTAGCGAGCCAGGAGTTGGTAAGATGCTAGTGAATATTATGGACGCAGAGCGGTGATAATTATAATTCAAAGGGTAGCGCATGCAAATGTAAGTGTTGCTGATACTGTTGTTGGAGAGATTGAACAAGGAATTCTAGCTTTAATTGGATTTGAAAATGGTGATGCTGATAAAAATTTAAATAAAATAATAGAAAAATTACTTAATTATCGAATTTTCGCAGACGATGAAGGTAAAATGAACTTGAGTTTACGTCAATGTTCAGGGGGATTGCTCCTTGTGCCACAATTTACCTTGGCTGCAAATACGAAGAAAGGACTCAGGCCAAGCTTTGCTTGCTCAATGGCACCTCAAGAGGCTCAAGGGCTGTTTACAGATTTTGTCAATGTAGCACGTCATTCCTATGATAACGTTTCTACAGGCCAGTTTGGGGCCAATATGCAAGTATCTTTACTTAACGATGGTCCCGTTACTTTCACCTTCAATTACTAAATTTCTTGGTTTTGGACAAAACAGTAAACCTAGTTCAAATAAGAACCAAATAGGTATTGCCAGAGTGATTTGCGAAATTATGTCTGGCGGTGTTAAAATCATTCCCAAAATAAGAGCAAAAACGATAACAAGGGGGCGTAAGTGGTGGAGTTGCTCTTTAGTGCAAATTTCAAGATAAACAATGATATAAGTGACTAGGGGTACCTGAAATGCCAGTCCTGCACCTAGGGACATACCCAAAATAAGATCTAGCAAGTTAGTAATGTCAGCCATAACATTGACATTATCTGGTGCAAAACCAATTAAAAATTTTATTGTTATTGGGTACATTACTAATAATGCAAACATAATACCAGTTATAAGTAATGTAAAGCTAATGATAAACAGTGGTCTAATTGCTCTACGCTCATAGGTAAATAATGCTGGACTAACAAATAGCCATAGCTGTGCTAAGAAAAATGGTAATGACAGAATAATTGAAATATAGAAGCTAAGCTTCATTGGAACGATAACGGTTGATGTAAGTGAGGTAGTAATGATTTGAGCAGACAGATCATTGAAAATTAATGGCCTAACTAGATAAGAAAATATTGGCTTAATAAATATTAATGTTATGGTGAAAACACTGACCAAAAATACTATAGATTTGATTAACCTAGAGCGGAGTTCTGAAATAAAGACTATCATTAACGGAGCTCATTTTTAAATGCAGTTATGACATTTTTTAAATTAACCCAAAATACCCCAGCTTGCTCTGCAACAAAAGGCCATTTTTTTGGTGGCACCACGACGATGGCTACAATTATAATTAAAAATATTTCCCAAAGACCGACCCCAAACATTATATCGACTTAGTTTCATCGTCATTATTGTCTGCGACTGCTTTTTTAAAGCCCTTAAAGGCATGGCCGAGATCCTCACCAAAAGATCGTAGTTTTTTAGTACCAAAAATAAGCATTACAGCTACAAAAATTAATAATAATGATCCTGGACTGATACCACTTAACCCCATAATTTTTTCCTCTTAAAAAAACTTGCCACCTAGAAGATGTGCATGAATATGAAATACTTCTTGACCACCCTCTTTTCCTGAATTAAATATAGTCCGAAATCCAAATAAATTATGCTCTTTGGCTATATTAGGCAGAGCTCGCATCATATGCAATAAAATATGCTGATTTACATCATCTATATCTATAAGGTTTATAATATGTTGTTTAGGAACCACAAGGAGATGAATTTCAGCTTTTGGTTTTATATCTGGAAAGACAACAAGCAGCTCATCTTCATAGACTATTTTTGTGGGTATTTCTTGATTAATAATTTTACAGAATAGACAATTATTCATTATAAAACCTTTGTTTGCGGGCCAACTAATAAAAGTAACCAGGTAGTCTTAGATTATGACTGATGCAGTTACTTGTCGCAACAACCTTTATTTTCCTTTGGCTCCAAGAAGGAATGCGGTTATTGAGCTTAAAGTAAATAATATACCACTAATAATGGGAGAAAATTTTACTGTGCTAACTTGAGTGTCGATATACACATAAAAAGTTATTATCAGTGCAAGAAAAATAATCAGGTGAAAAGGACGTGTTTTTGCTTCAGGGGCTTTTAATGGTGCCTGGTTGTTTTTCAAGGCTTGGTAAGTTAAACCTGGTAATTCCGGTGCAATTTCTAACCAATAAGGGGTGAGTGACTTTATTTTCTTCATAAAAGCCTTCGGGCCAATTTGTTTTTTCATCCAATTTTCTAGAAATGGTTTTGCTGTTGTCCATAAATCAAGCTCTGGATATAATACTCGTCCTAGACCTTCAACATTAATTAAAGTTTTTTGCAATAATATAAGTTGAGGTTGAATTTCCATGTTAAAACTTTTTGCTGTTTGAAATAGGCGTAATAATGTTTTCCCAAAGGAAATATCCTTTAAAGGCCTTTCAAAAATAGGCTCGCATACAGCGCGTATAGCTGACTCAAATTCATCAACTCTAGTTGTGGGGGGAACCCAGCCAGACTCTATATGTAGTTGCGCTACTCTACGATAGTCACGATTAAAAAATGCAATAAAGTTTTCTGCTAAATATCGTTGGTCGTGGTTATTTAAGGTTCCAATAATGCCAAAGTCAAGAGCTAGATAACTTGGGTCTTCAGGGTCAGATATATCGACCCAAACGTTTCCTGGGTGCATGTCTGCGTGGAAAAAACAATCACGAAAAACCTGAGTGTAAAAAATTTCAACGCCTCGCTCAGATAATTTTTTCAAGTTCACATGATTAGATTTTAATGTTTCTATATCTGATATTGGAATTCCAGATAATCGCTCCATAACCATAATGTCAGAGCTCGTATATTCCCAGTAAACTTTCGGTACATAGAGAAGCTTGGAGTTATGGAAGTTACGTTTAAGTTGTGCACAGTTGGCAGCATCTCTAACAAGGTCTAATTCGTTGAGAATGCTTGTTTGTAGTTCTTTAGCAATGTCATAGATCTTAAATCGTCGAGCTGCAGCTGAAAATTTAGTAGCCCATTTAGCTAGGGATAATAGTAAGTCAACATCTTGATTAATAATCTTGTGTATATTAGGCCTGAGGACTTTAACTACGACTTTTGAGCCATCATGTAATAAAGCGTCATGTACTTGGGCGATTGATGCACAAGCAGTGGGTTTAGTGGAAAACTTCAAAAATAATTCATGAATTGGTTTGTTGAAACGTGACTCAATCATAGATATAGATATTTCACCGGAAAATCCAGGAACTTTATCTTGTAGCGTTGCAAGTTCAACAGATATGTTTTTGGAAAATAAATCTGTACGTGTAGATAGTATTTGCCCAAATTTAACGTACATTGGCCCAAGTTCTATTAATGCTAGTTTTAACCTTTTACCATATGTAAACTGTTTATATTTGTTAGGAAATAGTAAACTTACAGAACGTAGCAATAGACTGATGATATTAGGCAGCGGCAACGTGAATAATACTTCATATATACCGTATTTTGTCAGAATATAGTAAATTCTAAATAAATTAAATATTTTCTTTATTTTGGATTTCAGCAAGGTATATCATCCTCAGATAATTCTTTTATTTGTTTTACAACCATGCGAGTACGTGACTGTAATTGTGTCACTGCTTGGCGAAATTCTTCTAAATCTTCTTTACTTACTAGGGTTTGCTTTTCATATTGTAAGTAGTCAGTTACAGTGTGCAGCCAAGTGTCAATAAACTTTGGATTTATTGCATTAACGCAGTGATTGAAAATCAATGTGCTTTTTTCAGGGAAAAATGTTGTTGTGATGGTTTCTAGATCAAGATTCATGGCAACAATAAGTCGTTGTAAATTTGATAAAGTTATTGCATCTTCACTTGATGGTGATATTTTTTTAGGTGTTGGCTCAGAGCGTTGTATTGCAACCATAATACTTATTATTTCAGCGATAGAGTAATTAATAATAATTGAGTCGTTCTTCGAGATGCCGCTTTTGCAAATAATATTAGTTTTAGTGAAAATCAAAGTTAAGCTATAAGATTTATATTGCCATACTATAGTTTTTCCAATTAGTGGATTAAGAGCTTTTAACGCTTTATCATTATCCTTGAAAGATTGGTTGATAATCGCTTGTAGTGTTGGTATAAGCACAGTTTATTTAATCCCATAGTGAATAGCGACCAGACCACCAGTCAAATTTTCATAGTCACAGACTGTAAATTTTGCATCGCTCATCATTGAGCAGAGCTTTTCTTGTTTGGGGTGTTTCCGAATTGACTCAACTAGGTACTGATAACTATCTTCATCATCAGCCACAACTTTGCCAATTTTAGGGAGTATATTGAATGAGTAGAAATCATATATCTTGCTGAACGTTGTTGATGTTGGGTGTGAAAATTCTAGTATAAGGGCTTTGCCTTTAGGTTTTAATACCCTATACATTTCTTCAAGAGCTTTATTTTTATTGGTTACATTTCTAAGTCCAAAAGATATTGTGATAATATCACAAAAATCATCTGGGAAAGGGAGCTCTTGTGCATTGGCTACTGAGAAATTAGTATTGGTTATATGACCATGATTAATCATTTTATCACGGCCTAAATTAAGCATGTCTTCATTAATATCAGTAAGCCAAATACACCCATTAGTGATTTGTTTGGCAAAACCAAGAGCAATATCGGCTGTACCGGATGCTAAATCAACGATAATGCTATTTGAAGTAGCCCCAGCAACTTGAAGAAGTCTTTGTTTCCACAACCTGTGAACGCCTAAGGACATTAAGTCATTCATCAGGTCGTAATTTACAGCAACACTACTAAATACATTTCTTACTAATTTGGCCTTATCTTGTTCTGGCACAGATTGATAACCAAAATCAGTGTATTTGGCCATGTTACAGTCCTTACAATATATATTGACTTAAATCTTGATCAGCAGAGATACTTTCTAGGTGTTGCTCAACATAGTTTGCATCAATAGAAACAGTTTTGTTTGTTAATTCATCAGCATTAAATGAGATTTCTTCAAGTAGCTTTTCCACAACAGTATGTAGTCTTCTAGCACCTATATTTTCAGTATTCTCATTGACTTGCCAGGCAATTTTAGCAATTTTTTCAATAGCATCATCGGTGAAACCAATTGTTACACCCTCTGTTGCTAATAAGGCTTTTTGTTGTATGGTTAGGCTTGCATCCGGCTCAGTTAATATTCGAACAAAGTCTTCAGTTTTTAGAGCATTGAGTTCAACTCTGATTGGTAGTCGACCTTGTAATTCAGGGATTAAATCAGATGGTTTGGTGAGATGAAAGGCTCCTGAGGCAATGAAGAGAATATGATCAGTTTTCACTGTGCCATATTTAGTAGATACTGTTGAGCCTTCAATTAATGGTAGTAGATCTCTTTGTACGCCCTCTCTAGAGACCTCGCCTGAACCAGAACCAGAGCTTCTTTGCGTAACTTTATCAATTTCATCGATAAAGACAATACCATTTTGTTCTAGATCAGTAATGGCTTCACTTTTAATTTCTTCTTCATTAATGAGTTTATGTCCTTCATCTTCCTGCAATTTTTTCAAGGCATCTTTGACAGACATTTTTGTTTTTTTGATTTTATTGTTACCAAGGTTTTGGAATAAACCTTGTAGTTGTTGGGTCATTTCTTCCATTCCAGGAGGTGCCATAATTTCAACGCCAAGTTGGTTTTGGGAAACTTCTATCTCAATTTCTTTAGTATCAAGTTCACCAGCTTCAAGTTGTTGTCTAAATATTTCTCTAGCACTATTACTATTAGCTTCAGGCTCTTTATATCCTTCCATATATGATGAGCTTGGTTGTGGGAGCAGAGTATCTAAGATTCGCTCTTTAGCTTTATGTTTAGCTTGTTCTTTAACGTTATTAATAGCTTTTTCTTTAGCAGATTTAACTGCTGTGTCAGCAAGATCTCTGATGATAGATTCGACATCGCGGCCAACATATCCTACCTCTGTGAATTTAGTTGCTTCAACTTTTATAAAGGGTGCATCCGCGATTACTGCGACACGTCTAGCTATTTCAGTTTTACCAACACCTGTTGGGCCAATCATTAATATATTTTTAGGAGTTATTTCATTGCGCAATTCTTCGTCAACTTTCATTCTTCTGATTCTATTACGAAGTGCTATAGCAACAGCTTTTTTTGCATCCTGTTGACCAATAATGTGTTTGTCTAATAGTTTTACAATTTCTTTTGGTGTTTTTACTGATTGCATGGGATCACCTGACTGTTTTAAAGGGTTTCAATCGTTCTGTTTGAGTTGGTATAAACACAAATTTGTGCAGCAACTTCAAGAGAATAATCTACGATGTTATGGGCACTTAGGTCGGAATGATCCATAAGCGCTTTTGCTGCAGCTTGGGCATAAGGGCCGCCAGAACCAATTGCGATTAAACCATGCTCTGGCTCAATTACGTCACCATTACCCGTTATAATTAGTGATGTTTGTGAATCTGCTACCGCAAGAAGGGCCTCTAAGCGTCTTAGGATTTTATCTGTGCGCCAGTCTTTAGCAAGCTCAACAGCCGCTCTAGTTAAATTTCCATGATAAGCTTCTAGCTTGCCTTCGAAGCGCTCAAATAAGGTAAAAGCATCAGCTGTACCTCCAGCAAATCCGGCAATAACTTTATCATTAAACAGACGTCTTACCTTTCTAGCATTACCTTTTAATATGGTTGAACCAAGTGACACTTGACCATCACCACCTAGAACCACTTGATTATCTTTACGCACACAGAGAATTGTTGTGCCTCTATACTGTTCCATTTATTATTCCTCAATTGTTAACAGTATTTAAAAATCAGATTTTAATTTTGTTGTAGTACGAGTAATGTGCCAGAGAACTTATCGCTCTCAAGCTGTTCTTGTTGGGATTTGGCTAATTTATGGTTTTTAAACGGCCCAACAGAGACTCGATACCAGTACTGACCTGATTTTAAACGAATTTGATGAGACTGAGCTGAATACCCTTGCAGGGTAAGTTTAGCTCTTAACTCATCGGCGTCAGAAGCATTCTTGAATGAACCGACTTGAACTAAATAGCTGGGGGTAGTTTGTTGTAAATCAAGGGTCCTGCTAGATGTAGCTTGTGATTTATTGTTATTCAAATTACTTGCTTGGTGAGTGGAGGTGCTGGTTTTAGGCAGTAAAGTGTAAAAATCAAATTTACTGTTAGCTGTTTCAACCGTATCAGGTTGTGGTTTTTGTATAGGTGAACTTTGAGCGACTGAATTGATGTTCTCTGATTTTTGAAATACTTGCAACCAATTGCTGACAATTACGCCCATGAAAATTATACCAACTAAGATCCCACCACCAAACCAAATAGTTAATTTATTATAATTAAGACCTTTATTTGCACGATGAGTTTTCTTCCTACGAATAGTTGCTCCATGTTTTTTTCTATTTACCATTATCTTCACATCTATTGTTTCTAAAAAAAATCCTGCGGGGCAACATCTATATTCCATCGAATAGAGTTAGTAAATCTTCTTTCAAGTGGCTGTTGCAGGAACCTTGCTAGTATATCATGCAGCTTTCCCCTCGACTCGGATTGTATTAGGATTTGCTGCCTATGTCGATTCCTAATTTTTGATAGCGGGCTGGTTACAGGGCCCAAGATACTTATGGTTTTTTCAGTATCATTCAACAAATTTAGCAGTCTAACAATCTCGCGCGTAAAGAGCTTAAGTTTTGCAAGCTCTGTAGCATTTGCATGTAGTAGAGCTTGAAATGTTGCTGGGGGTAAATTTGCTGCATGTCTCTCGTCAAGTAAAAATTTTGCTGTAGTTGCATAGTCTAATTTTTTTAGCATAGCGAAAAAACTATGTTCGACTTGATTGCTTTGTAAAAATACAGCACCAGGTTTTTGGCCTCTACCGACTCGGCCTGCAACCTGTGTAACTAATTGAGCTGCTTTTTCTAGAGAGCGATAATCAGAAGAAAATAATGATTGGTCAATATCAATAATGATTGCAAGAGTTAAATTCGGGTAATCATGCCCTTTAGCTATCATTTGAGTGCCAATAAGGATATCTATTTTACAAGCTTCAATATCTTTTAAAACCAAAGAAAATTTACTTTTTGTTGTTATTGAATCTTTATCGACCCTAGCAATTCTTGCATGAGGAATAAGTTTATTTAGTTCATTTTCAACTTGTTCTGTACCAACACCTACAGGGAAGACGTTGTCGTGCTGGCAGTTTGGACAAATATTGGGTATTGCTTGAGTGTAAGAGCAGTGGTGGCAGATAAGAATATTATTTATTTTATGTAAGGTGAGATTTATTTCACAAAACTTACATTTGGCAAGCCATTGACAATTATTACAATAGGTTGCTGGAGCAAACCCTCGTCTATTTAAAAATATTAATACTTGCTCGCCTTTGGCAATAGTCTTTTTTATGGTGTCAATGAGCTCATAACTTAACCCAGCCTTTAGCTTATTATGTCTAATATCTACTAACTGGATTTGCTGCTGGGTAATGTTATTTGCTTTAGTGGTTAAATTTAGTTGTTTATATTTGCCAAGCCTTACATTGTGTAATGACTCTAGTGATGGAGTTGCAGATCCAATAATGATGGGGCACTTATGTAGCTTTGCTCTTGCTACTGCAACATCACGAGCATGATACAAAAAACCTTCTTGCTGCTTAAAGGATAGGTCATGCTCCTCATCAACAATTATTATTCCTAGATTTTTAAAAGGTAGCCATATAGCAGATCTGGTGCCAATAATAATATCTACACGGTTATTATATATATCATCCCAAAGCATATTTTTTTCTTTGATACTCTGCCCAGAATTCCAGGCATTAATTTTATAGCCAGGGAATCTGTTTTTATAAATCTGTATCGCTTGAGGCGTTAATCCAATTTCTGGCACTAAAATGAGCACTTGCTGGGATTGTTGTAAAATTTTAGTGCAACATTGTAGGTATACTTGAGTTTTACCGCTGCCCGTTATACCGAATAATAAAAAAACATTAAAGCTTGATAGTTGGCTGGTGACGCTTTCTATTGCCAATTTTTGCTCAGTATTAAGAGTAAAATTTATAGTAGCAATACTTTTTTTAGAATCATCGTTAGCTGGAATAGTTAGGGAGATTTTTTTAATTAGTCCTTTATTTTGAAGGGCTTTTAAGGTGCTGCTAGCACCCGTGAAAATTTCATCATTAATATTTATTATCTTTGCTTGTTGTATCGCGATAAATAGAGATTTTTGTTTTGGAGCCCTGCTTAGATGAGTGCTTTCATAACCTGCCCCATTATCAGTGAGAGTCCAGCTTATTATTAGGTTATCAGAGGCAAGGTTATCACTTCGTAGTGCCGGGCTTAAGCAGCATTGGAATACATCAGCAAAAGGAGCATGATGATAACTTGAAAAGTAACAAACTAATTTGAACAGTGTCGAGGAAATAAGTGCTGGATTATCTAATACTCTCAAAACGGATTTAAGTTTATTATGTGCAATGTTGCTAGAATTTGTAATTTTATAGACTACGCCAATACATGTTCGATTGCCAAATGGCACCATAACTCTGGCACCGCAGGAAATTATAGCTTCATCTTCATTCTTGATTTGGTAGTCGAAATATTGTCTAAATGGCAAAAACAGATATATGTGGGCTATTAAAGAGCCTGGGGTATCGCTTGTATTTGGTTTGTTAGTGAATTGTGCGTTCTTCTCTGGCATCTCTACTTGGTGAGCCCTCTCCTGGCAATGAAGTCTCTATGTGCCCTTGGGAAACGAGTTTTTTAACAAGCGCGACATTCAGCTTTTCCAGTTTAATAATTCTTTGTTCAAGCTTATCTAATTTAGATGCTTTTTTATCGAAAGCAATTCTTTCAATTAGGTTCTGCCATACTTCTGCTAAATGTTTCATGTGCTTACACTAATAAAAATGTTAAAATTTACAATATAACTAAGTTATCATACCATAAAACAAAAAACCAGAGCGATTACACTATAACTCCTCGGAGGCCTGTAAAAAACAACTGTTAGTGTGCAAATCTGCATTTTTTCCATTATTGCGGCGTAAAAATCTTACAGAAGTGCTACTTTTACCACGCACTTCGATTCTTCTGCTTATTGATGGTGCAGCTGGAGCGGGCATGAAAGGTGTTGCTGCATGCATTTTGTGTGAACGATTAAGTCGATAGTTGTGTTGGCTGGGACGTTTATTATGTTCCTGGCCTTCATCACAGCTTGAGACTTGAGTTTCTTTGTATAATAATTGGGCCTCTTCAGCATTTCTTCTTCTAGTGGATAGACCAATAATGACTAGCTCTTTACTATATTTTCCCTGATGAATTTTAACTTTATCGCCAAGCTCAATTTCTCGGCTAGCTTTTGAGGGTTGGCCATTATAAGATACTTTGCCTTTCTCAACAGCCGCCCTTGCTAAAGCTCGGGTTTTGAAAAATCTTGCAGCCCATAACCACTTGTCTAACCTAACAGTAAGTTTCTGATCACTGTCTTTATTATTACGTGAATTATCACCCTCATTGGGTATCCATGAAGTTTCAGCAGGTACTGTTTCTGAATCAAACTCTATGTGGAAGTGAACATCTTGTCCCATACTTTTCTCTTTTCTTAATTTTATTGTTCAATTTTTACCTTGAACAGATGATACATTAAATTGTACAGTAATTCTAATACTAGTTTAAATGAAGTGAGCATTCATGATTACATTACAGACGCTGCAAGAATATGCCTTATTAGTTAATGATATAGCGACTCAGGCGGGCAATATTATAAAGGATATATATGAATCAGATGTACCGGTTCAAATTCATATAAAGAAAGATAACTCGCCGGTTACAATTGCAGATAAATCTGCAGATGATTGTATACGAGAAAATCTTTCTATCATTACGCCACACATAAATGTTTTATCAGAAGAAGGTGAAATACCTGAGTACAAAATAAGAAAAAATTGGGAGTATTATTGGCTAGTCGATCCATTAGATGGTACAAAAGAATTTATTGAACAAACTGGTGAATTCACAGTAAACATTGCTCTCATTTATCGTGGCAAGCCAATCATGGGAGTTATTCAAGTGCCGATGACAGGAGAGTTGTTTTGGTGGTATGAGGGGGCACCTAATTCTTATTACAAGCAGAGCGGAGATAAGCTCACGCAAAATTTAGTTACAAAGAAAAAAAAATCAGAAACATTACGAGTTTTTGTAAGCCGACGCCATAACAAAAGTGATAACTTATTGGCATGGTTGCAAAAATATAACCTTAAATATGAAATAATTAGTTGTGGTAGCTCCCTAAAGATGTGTTTGTTAGCTAAGGGGGATGGTGACATTTATGTGCGTCTTGGTGCAACCTCCGAGTGGGATACTGCTGCTGGTCATGCAATACTCAAGGGTGTTGGTGGGGGTATTTTTAAAAACACCGAACCATTCAAGCAAGAATTAGATTATAACAACAAAGACAGCATAAGGAATCCTGAGTTTATAGCAATAAAAACTTTAGACCTACTTGAAATGCTTTTAAGAAAGATGTAATTGCAATTTGTTTGTGGATAAGTTTTTATTAGTTTTATAACTTAAAAGAAGATATGATCTTCCAATTTTTAAAGGGTTTTTCTTAACTTAGATGATGCCTGTGGATAACTCTGTGCATAACTTGAATTTTTTTTATTAATATCTGCTTGGAAATAAAATATATGAGTTAAAATATATTGCATTTTATGGATTTAATCATTGATTTATAAAGGAAAAATTAGTGCTAAGAATTGCGGTTGACATTAAATTTTAAATCTGGCAAGGGAGTTATTAATTGTGAATAACTTTTAAGGCTTTGCCTGAAGTTCCAAATTTTTTTCGGATATTGAGCCCTAGTGTCAAATTAAAAACAGTTGTTTAGTGCTTTCACCCTGTGGGTAACTTTGTGGATAACTATTATTAAGGCATTGTTTTATAAATCTTTTGGTGGCCAGAGGTGGAATCGAACCACCGACACAAGGATTTTCAATCCTTTGCTCTACCGACTGAGCTATCTGGCCAAGTACCATTTTGAAGTGACTATTAAACCTTAGCTAAGCCGCGGCGTCAAGATTATTTTAGAGGAATAAATCCACTTGGTGCATCATAATTATCATCGAACAAAAATTTATTCATGTTTTCACGTAAAAAAGCTTTAGCTTCGGGGTTAGTTAGGGTTAGGTGGTTTTCATTAATAAGCATAGTTTGTTGAGTTAGCCAAGATTCCCAGGCAGGTTTTGAAATTAGCTGGTGTATTTTTTGTCCTAGCTCGCCAGGCATTGGTGCCGCATCCAGCTGCTCTGCGTTACGCTTTAGTTTCTGACAATAAATATTTTTTGGCATGCTATAAATCTTCTAGGTAGACAGGACAGGATTGCATCTTATCTAAGTGCAGAGGCTAAGGCAATAAATTTTGTGCTGGATTACTCATTCTCTGTATTTGGAACCGAATTAACTAATCCTTCAATAAGTGACTTGGTATGCTCTTGGTCTATATTGCGTTGTAGCAACCAAGCTGAACGTTTTAATAATCTAGTATCGTCTAAATAGAAAGTAAGGCCAGCTGGTTTTCCGCCAATAAAGAAATCAGATTTTGTATTATCAAGATTAAGGTTGATGGCATCTTTGAAAGATGAGGTAGTTAAGTCTAGTTTCCCAGACACCTTCTTATCGGTTAAAGAGATTGTTGTGCTGCCAGATAGGCTGAAATTATCAGACACAATTTTCATTGTTCGCAAGTTATAATTACCTTTACTAAAATTCATATCTACAATAGCCTGGTTAAAGTTAGTTTTATTTTCCGGGTTGTTGATTTCTGGAGTTATGGTTTTATCAAATGTTTTCTGCAAGGACTCATTATCTGAATCTTTAATATAGCCATCAATAGCTTTAAGAGATGCCGTAGATTTTTCTAGTATGGTGTTCATACTATATCCAGAAAAAATTCCCTCTTCAATATCTAGCTGTGCACTACCAGATACAGTGGTTGCCCACTTATATAAATTAAGGTTGTCAACGGAACAGTTGATAATAGCTTGGGCGCGTCCAGATACCGGGCTGCTAAATTTTAGAAGAGAAGATATATCACTCATAGAAAGGTTGCTAGATTTTATTGAGAAGGCTGCAGATGGCGTAGATTTATTGAAATTAATAACTCCAGTGGCTTGCAAGTTAGAATTAATAGCCTCTATAGAAAAAGATGAAAGCTGTAAGAGTTCATTATTATACTCAAATTTGCTGTGCATAGAGTCTAGAGAAAAAGTATTGTTTATGGCAAAAGAGTAGGCTGTGAGTCTTGCTTTAATGCTCCGATCTTTAGGAATAAAACTATCTATTGGATAAATTCTAGAGGATATGGATATAAGGCCGGTATGGAAATTATTAATAGTCCTTAAATTGCCAGTAAAGCTTTCAATATTAAGGGATATTGGTTGTTTTTTATCAAATGGTAGATTTGTATGTCCAGTATATTTTTCATTATTGTTTAGTTTTAGTTTGAAAGTATTCAATACTAGTTCATCATCATCTATAGAGATGGATGCGTTGAATAGTATATCTGTAGTATCCGTTGGCAAGACTCTAAGTTCTAGATTTTTTAAAGTTTCATTGATGCTTTTAGCTTGTACTGATATTTTAAAATTATCTTTACGCTTAAATATTGAAATTTTACCATTTACTATAGTTTGAACATCATTCCAGTGAATGCCAAAGTCGGTTAACTTTAAGCTGTTCTCTGTAATGAGGTACTGTATGGTGCCTTTGACTTGCATCCGCATATATTTAGGGTTTTTTATGTCAATGTGTTCACCTTCAATATGTATTGAAGGCAGTGATTTTAAATATTTTTTTAGTTCAAGATTAGTGGTTTGGGCATTCAAATTAACTACCCAATTTTGTTTTGTTTGCTCGTTTTCATACAATAATTTAACTTTATTAAGTTTTACTTTTTTGAATAATACTGATTGGGAGCTGGCAATAGATAAATGTTTGTTTAATTCAGATTTTGATTGAATAAGTTTTTCGCTATTTATAAAATTAAAAATATCATCTAAGTTGCTAGCACCACTTTTGTCGATAATAATTTTAATAGCAAGCCCCTGTATATCTAAGCCATTGACAACAAGCTTTCCTTTTATAAGTTCTAGGGGAACTATTTGAATATTTGCATCTTTAATTGTTAATAATGGGCCTTCAAATCCTTGTGAATTTCCCAAGCTTAAATTTTGAGCATTTATGGATAGGTGGGGTGTTAATGACCACTGTAGATTTCCATATATATTTACTTTACGGTGAGTTGCTTTTTCTAGCAAGTTGCTAATATCATTTTTATATTGATTTGGATCTACAAATGTAACGATACAGATTAAACCTATAACTGAAATGATCAACAAGGCTATAGCTAGTTTGATTAATAAAAACATTGTTCGGAACATGTGATAGAACCCGCCTTTGTAAATTTAGGATGAAGTTGAGATGAACATCAATAATTTTAGCTCTCAAACCGTGTGTATTGCAATAATCATAGCTAAAAATAGGTAAATGAGCTATTTACTAGCAAATAGCTTACATTCATTCATAAATAAAGTGTGGATGAATGTTGATTTCGTGAGCTCTGGGTGGAATGTGGCTAATAAAACATTTTTTTCTTTTATTAGAATTGGTGAATTATCGTACTGAGCTAGGAGCTCAACATGTGGACCGGGGTATTTAAGCTTTGGAGCTCGAATAAAAACTGCCTCGATAAGCTGCTCATTAGCACTGTTAATCTTAATATTATCAACGAAACTGTCTAATTGTCGGCCATAAGCATTTCTTGTTGCTGTAATATTTATAAAATTAAAAGAAAATTGTGGAGGCTCTACATTGCGCGCTAGCAATATAGAGCCAGCACAAGTGCCCAAAATAGGAGTGTTGCGTAAATGCAGTTGGTGAATGGCATCAATCATTGCGCTAGACAATAATTTGATCATGGAGCTGCTTTCACCTCCTGGAATGATCAGGCCGTGAACTTTATCTAGTTGGGATGGCGAAGTTATAAGCGTTGATGTTACTTCTAATTTCGCCAGTACATTTTGATGGGCTATATAGCCACCTTGTAGTGCCAAGATCCCAATATTAAGCATTATTGACTAGCTTCCGCGTTGACTATACCGGCTAGATTCATCTAACTCATGCGCTGCAATACCAGACATAGGCTCACCTAAATCTTCAGAAATTTCAGCAAGAAGATTTGCGTCATTATAATGTGTTGCAGCAAGGACAATAGCTTTTGCTCTTTTTTGAGGGTCTGAGGACTTAAAGATCCCTGAACCAACAAAAATAGCTTGTGCACCAAGCTGGCGCATTAGTGCTGCATCTGCAGGAGTAGCAATGCCGCCAGCAGAAAAATTTGGTACTGGCAGTGCACCGTCTTGTGCAACTTTTTTCACAAGATCGTATGGTGCTGAAAGTTCTTTGGCAGCTAGAAATAATTCTTCATTGCCAAGGGTTGTTAATTTTTTAATGCCACTGTTAATAGCTCTCATATGTTTTACTGCTTCTATAATATCACCAGTTCCAGCTTCACCTTTAGTGCGGATCATTGCAGCGCCTTCTGTAATTCTGCGTAGTGCTTCACCAAGATTTCTACAGCCACAGACAAAAGGCACATCAAAGGCATGTTTATCAATATGGTGTACATGATCTGCAGGAGTTAGAACTTCACTCTCATCGATGTAATCAACACCAAGAGCTTGTAATATTTGAGCTTCAACAAAGTGTCCAATTCTGACTTTAGCCATTACAGGAATATTAACAGTTGAAATTATATCTTTGATCATTCGTGGATCTGACATTCTTGCAATACCGCCTTGTGCCCTGATATCAGCTGGTACACGTTCAAGTGCCATAACTGCAGCTGCTCCGGCCTCTTGTGCTATAGCTGCTTGTTTTGCATCTGTAACATCCATAATTACGCTGCCTTTAAGCATTTCTGCAAGTCCAGTTTTCAGTCTTAGTGTAGTCATTATCAGATCCTTAAATAATTTGTAGCAGGACAATTCTGACACTTGCGAGGTCACAATGGAAGAGCACTTGCATTATGAAGCAAGGTACTTGACATAATGATCCGTGCATAATAGGATTTGTCATGAACAACAGATGAGCCATTGCTATGAATGAAAACCAACTAAGAAAAATAAGAAGTTTTGTGCGTCGCGAAGGAAGAAAAAACCAAGAGCATAGTGAGCGCTGGCCAGCTCTATGGGGAAAATATGGTTTTGATCTCGAGGACTGTTTTTCCGAGTTATTCTCTAATAAAGCACCTATTATTTTAGAAATAGGGTTTGGTGATGGGGCAAATCTTCTAGCGCAGGCTAAGGAGCATTCACAGTATAATTTTATTGGCATTGACGTTTATAGAACTGGTGCTTTTAAATTAATGCGACATCTCGATTCTAATAATATTAATAACGTTAGAGTTGCTTGTAGTGATGCGGTAGAAATTCTAAATGATTTCATTCCTGATAACGCCCTTGCTAAGGTCTTTGTATTTTTTCCAGATCCTTGGCAGAAAAAAAGACATCATAAACGCAGGTTATTACAATCTAGCTTTTTTGAGTTAGTTTGGAAAAAAATAGAAGCACAAGCAGATGTGTTTATTGCTACAGATTGGCAAAACTATGCAGATGGAATTGGTGAGAGCTTAGAAGACGTTAAGGATCTTTTTCAAAAAGGTACTTTCTATGGCCAGCGTTGCCCATATAGAATTTTAACTAAATTTGAAGGTAGGGCTATAAAAGAGCAAAGGGCTATTAGTGAGTTTCACCTAATTCCTCTAGCAAAATGACCATTTTTTTTATGAGCGCTGAAAGGTAACATACATTTTGTTTCTATGTGTGTATTATTGTGGCATATCTCAATCAAAACAAAGTAACTGTAGACAATACATTGGTGCTGCCTAACATAGCATGTTTAGAGCGTGCTAGAGCACTTATCTTATACCCATCTATGTGCATGCCGGCTGTAATTACTCAGGGGCAACAATTTATTTTTATTTTGTTAGTTAATGAAGCCTTATCTGTAGGTGAAAACAACAAATTTAAAGATAATACATCTCTTATGCAAAAAAGAATAAATTTACAATTGAGATACTCTGAATTTGCAGGAGATGTAGAATTTGATAGAAGTAGTAAATTTGATCTATTACCGGGGATTATTAGGATAATGGATGTGGAGCTCGGTATGGATTGTTATATTGAAGTTAAGCAAGATGATTTTTGTTGTACTATTGCCAAGGATGTACTGATGGCATACTTTGAATATGGTTTTAAAAAAATAGTAGTATGCCGGCAACCTGTAGACTTGAGTCCATGCTTGAAGAATA